>ERZ1034901.63-NODE-63-length-81089-cov-31.757534_pt1 | contig 81089 bp, 73 predicted proteins | sample MGYA00520628_ERZ1034901 | MGnify/ENA primary metagenome ERZ1034901 (study PRJEB33766, sample SAMN09781783) | gut metagenome | biome: gut microbiome | host: Homo sapiens | place: Madagascar | study: EMG produced TPA metagenomics assembly of the PRJNA485056 data set...
CATCTGCCGCACCTCGCTCACCGTATCGGCACTTAGAATTATGCGGTATTGCCTCAGCAACATTAGAGGAGTTATGGAATGAAAAAAAACACGCTTTCCCCCGAAGCCTTTCACTTTGAAGGCAAAATGTCCTTAAAGCAGGCTTTGCCCCTTGGCATGCAGCATGTGCTGGCCATGTTTGTGGGCAATCTGACCCCCCTGCTCATCATCACCGGTGCCTGCGGCCTGGCCGGCGGCGAATTTGCCGGGCTGCAGGTCACCCTTTTGCAGAACGCCATGCTGGTGGCCGGCCTGGTCACGCTGCTGCAGCTGTACGCCATTGGCCCGGTGGGCGGCAAAGTGCCCATCATCATGGGCACCTCCTCCGGCTTTATCGGTGTGTTCAGCTCGGTGGCTGCCTCTATGGGCGGCGGTGTGCTGGCCTACGGCGCCATTATGGGCGCTTCCATCATCGGCGGCCTGTTTGAAACTGTGCTGGGCTTCTTCTTAAAGCCCCTGCGCAAGCTTCTGCCCCCGGTGGTCACCGGCACCGTGGTGCTTTCCATCGGCCTGAGCCTGATCTCGGTCGGCGTAAACTCCTTTGGCGGCGGCAACACAGCCAAGGATTTCGGTTCCACCGAAAACCTGCTGCTGGCCATTTTTGTGCTGGTGGTCATTCTGGTGTGCAAGCACTCCGGCAACACCTTTTTAAGCTCTTCCTCCATTCTGGTGGGCATCATCTGCGGCTACATTGCCGCTTTCCTGATGGGCTTTGTGCTGCCCACCACCGGCATCACCGCCGAGGGTGCAGAGTACACCAAGGCATGGGTGCTGAACTGGAACAAGGTTGCCAGCGCCAAATGGTTTGCCGTGCCCTCGCTGCTGCCCGTAAAGCCTGTGTTTGATATGCGCGCCATTGCCCCGGTGCTGATCATGTTTATCGTGACCGCCGTGGAAACCGTGGGCGATATTTCGGGCGTGATCATGGGCGGTATGGACCGTGAGGCCACCGACACCGAGCTTTCGGGCGGCGTGATGTGCGACGGTCTTGGCTCCAGCGTGGCTGCCGTGTTCGGCGTGCTGCCCAACACCTCCTTCAGCCAGAATGTGGGCCTTGTTTCCATGACCAAGGTGGTCAACCGCTTTGCACTGGCCACCGGCGCTGTATTTCTGATCCTGTGCGGCCTTGTGCCCAAGCTGGGCGCGCTGGTTTCCATCATGCCTCAGTCCGTTTTGGGCGGCGCTGCCGTGATGATGTTCTCTTCCATCGTGGTCAGCGGCATTCAGCTGATCACCCGTGAGCCTCTCACCCCGCGCAGCCTCAGCATCGTTTCGGTTGCGCTGGGCCTTGGCTACGGCATTGGCGCCAACAGCGGCATTCTGGCCCACGCCCCGCAAATGATCTCTCTGGTGTTCGGCGGCTCCGGCATTGTGCCTGCCGCACTGGTGGCCATTGTTCTGAATCTGGCACTCCCCCGCGAAACCGAACCCGCCAACGCCTGATTTTTCAGGGTGTAACCCGATTTTGTAAACAAAAGGAGCCCGCGTATGATCAGCAAGGTAAACAGCTTTGGTCTATCGGGGCTTTCGGGCTTTTTAGTCACCGCTGAGGCAGACCTGAACCAGGGTCTGCCTCAGTTCACATTGGTGGGCCTGCCCGACAGCGCCGTAAAAGAAAGTGCCCAGCGCGTACACAGTGCGCTGAAAAATCTGGGATTCAAGTGGCCGGTAAGCCGCATCACGGTCAATCTGGCTCCTGCAGATGTGCGCAAAACCGGCCCCGTATACGATCTTCCCCTGCTGCTGGCCCTGCTGAGCGCCAGCGGCCAGCTTAACAGCCCGGGCGCACACCGCGCTTTTGTGGGCGAGCTTGGGCTGGACGGTGCGCTGCGCCCCGTTACCGGCGTGCTGAGCATGGCGCTGTGCGCGGTGCAATGCGGCATCCGCGAGTTTTTTGTGCCGCGGGCCAACGCCCCCGAGGCCGCCGTGGTGGAGGGCCTCACCGTGTACCCGGCCGACGATGCCCGCCAGGTGGTGGAGCATCTTTTGGGGCGGCAGCTGCTGCTTCCGGCCGAGTCGCTGCCCTACACACCGGATGCATGGCAGGGCCTGCCGGATTTTGCGGATGTACACGGCCAGCCCATTGCCCGCCGGGCCATGGAGATCGCTGCCGCAGGCGGGCACAACATTTTGCTGATCGGCCCGCCGGGCACCGGCAAAAGTATGCTGGCCAAGCGCCTGCCCGGCATTTTGCCCCCGCTCAGCGAAGAGGAAGCCATTGAAACCACCAAGGTGTATTCCGTGGCAGGTATGCTGCCGCCGGGCTCGGGCCTTTTGAGCACCCGCCCCTTCCGCAGCCCTCACCACAGCGTAAGCCCGGCTGCGCTGGCAGGCGGCGGTGCAACGCCCCGCCCCGGCGAGGTGAGCCTTGCCCACAACGGCGTTTTGTTTTTGGACGAACTGCCCGAATTCAGCCGCAACGGGCTGGAGGTGCTGCGCCAGCCCATTGAGGACGGCTGCATCACTGTGAGCCGCGTGGGCGGCAGCGCCACCTATCCCAGCAGCTTTATGCTGGCCGCCGCCATGAACCCCTGCCCCTGCGGGTATTTCGGCCATCCCACGCGCCCCTGCACCTGCTCGCCCAGCGCGGTGGACCGCTACCGCCAGCGCATCAGCGGCCCGCTTTTGGACCGCATTGACCTGCACATTGAGGTTTCCCCCGTGGAATACGACGATCTTGCCAGCGAAACCGGCGGTGAGTGCAGCGCCGATATCCGTGCGCGGGTGCTGGCTGCCCGCGCCATTCAGCTAAAGCGCTATCAGGGCACCGAGATCCGCTGCAATGCGCAGATCCCCAGTGCGCGGCTGCGCGGCATCTGCCGCATGGAGCCCGCTGCCGCCAAGCTGCTGCGGCAGGCCTTTACCGGGCTGGAGCTTTCCGCCCGCACCTACGACCGTATTTTGCGCGTGAGCCGCACCATTGCCGATCTGGCAGGCAGCGAAACGATCCTGGCCGTTCATGTGAGCGAGGCGCTGCAATACCGCGCACTGGACCGTAAATATTGGTACAACCAGTAATTTTCATTTAAATATTACGGTTTGTTTATTCCGGTTCTGTGCTTTTTGTGTTTTCTTCCGGGCTGCATCCTTCATTGTAACCGATCCAACAAAAAATCGCTGCTTCTTTTCAGAAACAGCGATTTTTCTTTTGCGGTTTCGCGCGAGTTTTTTGACTTGCAGGTACCTTGCTCTGCACCGTGTTTTCCAAAAACCGGATATGCCATACCGGCTCTTGTTTTACGATAGCGGAATAATGCCCATTTTCTGAAAATCATTCAGAAAAATATTGGCTGTTCGATTTTTGCGGTCATAGAGTGTAATTTGAGGAAGCGCTGCATAATCCGGCTCTAAATCCAGCACCTCGTGAATACATTTCTTCCCATCCATATAAACTCTGTGCAGTCTCGCACCAGATTGAGAAAACTCGTTCCATAGTGCGGTATCCTGATGATCAGAAATTCCCCGATACAGCATACCGGTCGAAATCGTGACTTCGTCTCCCTGATAAGGCCACCAGACAAGCCTTTTTTCACTGATTTCTGCATCTTTTATTTGAAGGTACAAGAGCGCTCCGTTTTTCAAAAGGTGCATGGAATAGCAATCTTCGTTTTCTGCAAGCGGTCTGGATCGAAAGGAACGCCCGTTTCTGTAAATGCGAAACTGTGCTTTTTCCGCCAGCTTTTCCATAACAAGAATATCTGTTCCGTTGCTTTCCACCTGTAGATCCACGATTTCATTCCCAACAAGCTTTAAAAACGGGCGAGTTTCTTTCTCCGATATACTCTGCAGTTCATTTTTTTCAGCCGAATAGCTTATAAGAGCCGCACTTTTTCCCTCTGCGATCAGCGTATAGTCAGAAAAAGAATTTTCTATTGTCTTATCTAAAATCTGGATCATTTGATTTTTTTGCTTATCCCATCGAAACCAAAGAAGGCAGTTTTGCTCCAAACGATCCCGGGTGTAAAACAGAATATCCGTTCCTTCTTCATAATCGCAAATGCTACAGCCAAAATAGCGATGATCCAACAGGATTTCCTGAATATTTTCCCCGCTTTCCATGGAATATAAAACGATTTTTCGCAAAAAGCTTTTTTCCTCTTTCATTGCATCGCCTATGCTTTCTATGCAAAACACCGCTGCCGTTGAATCGTTTACGCCAAAGGGATAGATTTCATAGTCTGCCCCATACAGTTCTGAAAGAGAAACTTCCTCTGCCATATTGGCCGTCTGCCGGGTTTCCTGCCATTGATAGCCTCCGCCATAAAAGAAGCCATTTACGCTCCTATAGGCAGCGAATAGAATTATGATTGCAAAGCAGAAAAAACAGAAAGCTTTTTTCGGGTTTTCAAAAATTTTACGCAGCTGCACCATAACCATACCTCGCATCGATAGCCTTTGTCATTCCATAAACCTTTGTATTAAAATGCGGATCGTTTATGATCAATCGATTATTGATAACAGATTATTCAACTTAAAAATACAAGATTTAAGCATATCTGTCAATATATGGTACTATACATTTTTTTGTCAAATATATAGTAATATTGTACAGTATTTAATGAATACAAATAAAATCCTTACATATAAGTGCCATTCTGTGCAAGCAATTTCTATTTCATATTGATTTTCGCTTAAAATTCACGGAAGAATCGCAAAAACTGCAAAATCAAAGTAAAAACGAAACGGCCTGTGCCCTGTTCATTACAGGGTGCAGACCGTTTCGTTTGCTTTATTCAACTTGTCTATCTTTTGGCGTTCATCCGAAAAGAAGCGGCGGTGTTACAGCGCCGTTTAATCCATCGGCTCCGGCATTACGAATGCCGCAATGATATACAGCAGCAGGCCGGTGCCCCAAACAAGGCACAGCAGCGCGGTGGCAATGCGAACCACCGTGGGGTCCCACCCCATATATTCTGCCAGACCGCTGCACACACCGGCCAGCATTTTGCTGTGCCCCTTACAAAGACGCTTTTGGTTCATACAAAGCCCTCCCTTTGGTTTTGCGATTCCTTTCGGCATCGGCGCAGATGGAATTCTGCGTAAATGCCGTTATTTTTTGCTTCCGAATTTATATTCCGTGCCGTTTTTCAAACGCTGGATGTTGGTGCGGTGCAGCCAAACCACAATGGCGGCCATCACAAGCGCGCACACCGTGTTGAACACCGTGTGGCTGCTGCCTGCCAGCACACAGTCAACGGCTGTGAATATGGGGTAGCACACGGCACAGGTGATGCTGGTAAGGCTCACGATGCGGCTGATGCTTACCACCACCACAAACACCACCAGCAGCGCCACAAACACACGGGGCGCTGCGGCCAGAATGGTGCCGGCGGCCACAGCCACGCCCTTGCCGCCCTTAAAGCCGAAATACAGCGGCTTCATGTGGCCCAAAAGCGCCGCAAAGGCAGCGGCTGCGCCCACATTAAAGCCCTCGGGGCCAAATGCCGCTCCTGCACAGTCCAGCGGAAGCCCAAAGATCAGGCAGGCCGCCCAGCGGGCCAAGAACACCGCCAGCACGCCCTTGCCCATATCTCCGGCCAGCGCCAGAATGGCTGCGCCCTTGCCGTAAGTACGCAGGATATTGGTTGAGCCTGCATTGCCGCTGCCGTGCGAACGCACATCGTCATGGAACAGGCCCTTGCTTACGATAATGCCGAACATCAGGCTGCCCAAAAGATACCCGATGGCCAGCGCCGCCGCCACCGAAAGCAGCTGCGGCACAAAGCCGTTGGATGTAACAAAAATTGCCGTGGGGCCGTCGGCCCCGCCAATGATCCCGATGGCCGCGCTTTGTGTTGTAGACATATTCTGCACCTCATTCCAAGCTTACTGTTACTTGGTTTCCGCCTCACCGTTGCCGTGAACGCGCACGATCATGCGGATGGGCGTTCCCTCCAAGCCGAAGGTTTCGCGGATCTGGTTTTCAATATAGCGCTGGTACGAAAAATGGAACAGGTCTTTCCGGTTGACGAAACACACAAACGTGGGCGGGCGGGTGGAAGCCTGCGTGATATAAAAGATTTTCAGGCGGCGGCCCTTGTCACTGGGCGGCTGCACGCGGGCGGTGGCAGCGGCCAGCATTTCGTTCAGCTTGCCGGTGGTCACACGCATGGCGTTTTGTGCATCCACATATTTGATCAGCTCCATCAGCTTGTCCACGCGCTGGCCTGTTTTGGCACTGATGAACACGATGGGTGCATAGCTCATAAAGCTGAAATCCTCCTGCAGCTGTTTGCGGAAGGTATCCATGGTATAGGTGTCTTTTTCCACCAGATCCCACTTGTTCACGGCAATAATGCAGCCCTTGCCCTGCTCGTGGGCATAACCGGCCACCTTGCTGTCCTGCTCGGTAAAGCCCTCGGTGGCGTCGATCATGATCACCGCCACATTGCTGCGCTCCACGGCGGCCAGACTGCGGATCACGCTGAAACGCTCCACACCGTCCTCCACCTTGCCCTTTTTGCGCAGGCCGGCGGTATCGGTAAAGATAAACTTGCCGAACTTATTGTCCACCGGGCTGTCGATGGCATCCCGGGTGGTGCCTGCCATGTTGGCCACGATCATGCGGTTTTCGCCCAGAATATGGTTGACAAGGCTGCTTTTGCCCACATTGGGGCGGCCGATCACAGCCACTGCCGTGCGGTCAGACTCTTCCTCCGCTGCCTGGCTGAAATCCACATGGGCGCACACAGCGTCCAGCAGATCGCCGGTGCCATGGCCGTGTACACTGGAAATAGGGATCACCTCGTCCAGTCCCAGGCCGTAGAACTCATACAGCTCCATGGGGGGTGCGCCCACGCCGTCGCACTTATTCACCGCCAGGATCACCGGCTTGCCGCTTTTCATCAGCATACGGGCGATCTCCTGATCCTGTGCGGTCACACCGCAGGTCACATCCACCACCATCACAATGCACTCGGCACTGTCGATGGCCAGCTCGGCCTGCAGGCGCATATGCTTGAGCAAATTGTCGTTGGCACGGGGCTCAATGCCGCCGGTATCCACCAGCAAAAACTTGTTGCCGCACCATTCGCAGTCGCCGAAAATACGGTCACGGGTAACACCGGGCGTATCCTCCACGATGGCAAGGCGCTGGCCGATCAGCTTATTGAACAGGGTGGATTTGCCCACATTGGGGCGGCCCACCACTGCCACGATAGGTTTTGCCATTGCTTTTCTCCTTTATATCATTTTATTGCTTATACGCAAATTATTTCTTATGTGCAGGCGCCGCTGTCGGATAAGGCCTGCTCGATCATTTGAGCCTTTTCGGTTCTATCCATCAGCCGGTAATAGCGGCACCACAGCGCGGGCGACTGCAGGGGAATGCAGGCTTCGCCCAGCGGCATTCGTTCCACGATCTGCTCTTTTTGCAGGGAGCAGTCCACCACGCTGTCACCGCTCACGATGGCAAACCCGGCTATAACATCCACATCCACCGCATCGATCACAAATTCCATAAAAGCCTTTGAGCGAAATTTCGGGTTGGGGGGTTGCTGCTGCATCTGCCCCATGCTGCACAGAATGCTTTGCGCTGTTTGCGCATCGGCATCCGCCACCATCAGGTCAATATCCTGAAACACCGGCACGATACCCTTGAAATAGAGCATCATTGATCCGCCCAAGGCCCATGTGATGTGTGCCTTCTCAAATTGAAGGGCAATTTTTTTCAGCAATTCGATTTTCTGCCCGATCTCCGGCATATCGTATCTTCCCTCCGGTTTTATTTCATTCCTTTGCGTGCTTTCCCAGCATGGCCAGGCAGCTTTCGCCGCCGCCGTTCGGCATGATCACCACACGCGCGCCCAGGCTGCGGCCCACCTCCTCGGGGGTTTTGTTGTCCAGAAACAGGTCTTTTTCATCGCGCAGCATCACCTCGGGAATGCCCAGCGTTTTGCCGCGCATTTTTCCCTGACACTGGCGAATGATATCCGTGCCGGTCACAAGGCCCGCCACGCTTACATTGCCGCCGAAAAACTCGTTTTTAATGGCGTTCACCCGCACGGTCACCTGCGGATACCGCTTGTGCAGGGCTTCGGCGCAATGGCGGATCAGCGGCGCGGCCAGCTCACCCGTTACCACCTCCAGGCGGCGCGGCCACACAATGCCGTGCGGGCGTGCCAGTTCCTGCAAAAATTCATCGTGATACAGCCGCCACATCCCCACGCCGTTTTCCAGCTGGGCAAAATCCTCGTAAAAATCGCACGGCGGCAATGTACGCCCGGCCTGCAAATACCATTCATCCCCCGGATACACCAGCCGTGTTCCCAGCTCTTTCTGGCATTTTTCCCCGTATTCTTCCAGGATATCCAGCGTTTCGGCGGCGCTTTCCCGGTCATACACGGTCAGCTGATACAGGCCCTTGCGATAGTCGGTCAGGCCCGCAGGCACCGCCGCAATGCTGCTGATATGCTCGGCCAGCGGCAGCAGATCGTCCAAAGTGCGGCGCAGCTCCGCGCCGTCGTTCACGCCGCGGCAAACCACCAGCTGGCAGTTCATTTCAATGCCCGCCGCAGCCAGATCCTGCAGCTGCTGCAAGATCTGGCCCGCCTTTTTGTTGGCCAGCATCCGCACCCGCAGCTGGGGGTTGGTGGTGTGTACCGAAACATTGATGGGGCTGATGTGCATGGTTTTGATGCGCTGCATCTCACGCTCACTCATGTTGGTGAGGGTGACATAGTTGCCGTATAAAAAGGAAAGGCGCTCGTCATCGTCTTTAAAATACAGCGTGTCGCGCAGGCCCTTGGGCAGCTGGTCGATAAAGCAGAACATACAGTGGTTGTCACAGCTGTGCTTTTTGTCGGCCAGATAGGTGGCGAAATCACACCCGAGCGGCTCGTATTCTTCTTTGGTGATGTGCAGCGTTTGCTTTTCGCCGCTGCGGCAGAGCAGCAGCTCAAACGCAGCCGAGGCCGTGTAGAACTCATAGTCCAGCATATCATACAGTGCGTTGCCGCCCGCCGAAAGAAGCTCGTCGCCCGGCTGCACGCCGAATTTTTGTGCCGGAGATCTCGGTTCTACGGTTTTTACCAAAAGGGCCATCTCTGCTGCCCCCTTTCCGCTTGATGTTCACAGGGCCAACTTTGCCCCCGCGCCCTTTAAAAAAGGCTTTGATACAGAAAAAAGGGGAAGGCAAAGCCCTCCCCTTTCGCAGAAGCCGATTAAGCCTCTTTCTTGACGATTTCCTTCTCCTTGTAGTAGCCGCAGTTGCCGCAAACCTGGTGAGGGACTTTCAGCTCACCGCAGTGAGAGCACTTGACCAGTGCGGGAGCCTCGAGCTTCCACACATTGCTGCGACGCTTGTCTCGGCGGGCCTTGGAAACCTTTCTCTTAGGTACTGCCATTCTTTAAGCACCTCCTTGGGTGAGATTCAATTAAGCAGTTGTTGTAATATGCTAAGCCTTGCATCTGCGGGGGCGGCTTCCTCAGCCTGCTGGCAGGAACAGCCTGCCGCTTTCTTCTTGCCGCAAATGGGGCATAGTCCCGGGCAATCCGGGCTGCAGAGCAGCACGGAAGGAGCCTCGAACAGAATTTCCTGAAAAACCAGTTCGGTAAGCTCCAGCACACCTTTTGCATTGATGGGAAGTTCATATTCGCCGCGTTTCAGATCCGCTTCGGTAAACTGCCATTCACGGGTGAAGTTGCATTCCTGCTGCACAGGCTCTAAGCAGCGCGCACATTCCCCGGCGATCACCGCCTGAACACGCAGCTCCAGCTCTATGCCGTCCACCGTGGGAACCGCACAAAATCTGCACCGGGCAGGCCCGGCAAGCGTGTACCCCGGCAGATCCATGCCGCTTAAATCGGCACAAAACTCTGCAGAATAGGGCTTTTCCGCTGTTTTATAGAACTTTTGCAGATCAAATTGCATACTCCACCTCAAAAGGTTGCTAAATAAGTATAACCTCAAGTCGGCCGTTTGTCAACACAAAAATGCGGCGGAAAACAGTTTTTTTCTGTCACCGCCGCATTTCAGCTTTTCAGAAAGTGGTTTTAGCCGATTACAGGAACTTTTTAATGCTCTCGGGCAGGCTGTTCACATCAGCGGAAACCGTTACGGTCACATTCACGCTGTCGCCTGCAATGGCGTTGATGGCGTTCAGCACACGGCCGGCAGCCTCCAGATCATGGCCGCAAACCTTCAGGATACCATCGATGAACATTTCGGTGATATCGTAGTTGCCTGCCAGCACGCCGGCCACAAAGCCGTACAGCATCTCGGCGCCGTTGATCTTATATTCATCCACATCCACCAGACGGGCAGCATGGTTGATGCTGGTAGTCAGCTGCATAGACTTTTCGATCACAACCACATTACCGGTTGCGGTTTTGGTTGCCTCGTTGATCAGATCGATCATGGTTTTGGTTTTGCCGGAGCCCTTGGTACCTACAATCAGTTTAATCATAAGAGTTACCTCCTTGTATTTTCAGCCCCGCCGGGGCTGTGTTGAAGCTCTCCTTGTGCCGGTTCCAAAAAGCGAAAAGCTGTGCTTTTTCGCCTTAAGGGCTCTGCCCGCAGAGGGCCACAATGAACAAATGATCTTTTCCCGTTTTCCTTGGTGTGGTTTACTTCAGCTTGGCCTCCAGCTCAGCCTTCATGCCTTCGTAGCCGGGCTTGCCCATCAGCGCAAACATATTCTTTTTATAGCTTTCCACACCGGGCTGGTCAAACGGGTTCACGCCCAGCATATAGCCGCTCACTGCGCAGCCCTTCCAGAAGAAGTAGATCAGAAGGCCCATGTTGTAGGCATCCAGTGCATCCACTTCGATCAGGCCCACAGGCACGCCGCCGTCGGTGTGTGCCAGAATGGTGCCTTCCATGGCCTTGCGGTTCACAACGCTCATGTTCTGGCCCGAAAGGAAATTCAGGCCGTCAAAGTTGCCTTCCAATTCTTCCAGATACAGATCCTTGGCAGGCTGCTTTACATCCACAAAGGTTTCAAACATAATGCGGCTGCCGTCCTGCAGATACTGGCCCATCGAGTGCAGGTCGGTGCTGAAAATGCAGCTGGTGGGCATCAGGCCCTTCTGGTCCTTGCCCTCGCTCTCGCCGTACAGCTGCTTGAACCACTCGCTCATCATGGCGAAGTCCGGCTCAAAGCAGGCCAGCGTTTCCACCTTTTTGCCCTTGCGATACAAAATCGTGCGGGTCATGGCGTATTTGTAGGCGGGGTTTTCCATGCTGCACTCGCCAAACAGCTTCATGCCGTCTGCAGCGCCCTGCATGAGTTTGTCAATGTCAATGCCGGCCACGGCGATGGGCAAAAGGCCCACAGCGGTCAGCACACTATAGCGACCGCCCACATCGTCCGGCACCACAAAGGTGGGCCAGCCGCGGCTGTCAGCCAGCTGCTTCAGCGTGCCCTTGGCACGGTCGGTCGTGGCATAAATGCGGCTGTCGGCTTCCTGTTCGCCCACAGCGTCCACCAGCAGCTTGCGCAGCACGCGGAAGGCCAGTGCCGTTTCGGTGGTGGTGCCGCTCTTGGAGATCACATTGATGGAAAAGCGCTTGCCCTTGGTGAGTGCAATGATATCATTCAGTGCACTGGGCGAAATGCTGTTGCCGCAGAAATAGATCTTGGGGCCGTTTGCCAGCTCGTTGTGATACACACCCTCGCAGGCTTCGATCACGGCACGGGCACCCAGATAGCTGCCGCCGATGCCTGCCACCAGCAGCACATCGGAATCATTGCGGATCTTTTCGGCTGCCGCCTTGATGCGGGCAAATTCCTCTTTATCATAGGTTTCGGGCAGGTTCATCCAGCCCAGAAAATCGTTGCCGGGGCCGGTTTTGCTTTCCAGCAATTTATGCGCCAGCTCTACCTGCGGGTAAAGAGCTGTATATTCATAGTCGGAGATAAACTTTTCAAGGTGCTTCCCATTAAAATTGACTGCCATCAGGGCACTTCCTCCGTTCATTTTTGTATAAAATAATGATACCTTTTTCCGGTTTCACTGTCAAGCACACACGATAAGTTTTTCACACACCTTTCTTTTTGTTTTTCACAAAACGGTCATTCCGTGCAGAATATGCAGCCATGCACCGTGCATTTTAAGCCTTGGCACGGCTTTTGCCGCGCACACCGGATACTCGGCCAGCACGCTTTCGCCAATTTTCACGCACACACTGCCCACCTTCTGGCCCTCTTCCAGCGGGGCGGGCAGCACCTCGGGCAGCTGCGCCGTGGTCTGCAGGGCCGCGCCCTCGCCTTTTTTCAGCAAAAGCCGGGCGGGCAGGGCGTACTGCAGCACGGCATTTTCGCTTTCTCCGCCGCTCACCGGCAGGCTTTCGGGGGCATTTTCCGGCTTTTCGATCTGCCCGTTTTCAAAATTGGCAAAACCATAATCCAGCAGCGTTTTGGCTGCGGCAAAGCGCTGGGCACTGTCGACCGCGCCCAGCACCACGGCGATCAGGTCCAGCCCATCGCGGCTTGCACTGGCCGTAATGCACACCCCCGCCCCGCTTGTGGTGCCGGTTTTCAAGCCGTTTGTGCCCGCATAGCGGCGCAGCAGCTTGTTGGTGTTCACCAGCTGGGTCTGCCCGCCCCGCAGACTATCGGTCCAGATCGTGGTGTATTCGGTGATATCCGGGTGCTTTGTCAGCATCTCGCGGCTCAAGATCGCCACATCCCGCGCACTGCTCACATGGCCGGGCGCATCCAGCCCGCAGGCATTCACATAATGGGTGTTGTTCATGCCCAGCTCGGCGGCACGGCGGTTCATTTGCTCTACAAACACGGTCTCGCTGCCGCCGATGAATTCGGCCACGGCCACCGCTGCATCGTTGGCACTGCTCACGCACACCGCGCGCAGCAGTTCATCCAGCGTGAACTGCTCCCCCGGCTCCAGCCAGATCTGGCTGCCGCCCATGCTGTAGCTGTGCTCGCTCACAGGCACAAGGTCTTCTTTATGCACCTTGCCCGCCTGCAGGGCCTCAAAAGTCAAAAGCAGCGTCATTACCTTTGTAATAGATGCCTCCGGCAGCTGGATATCCGGGTTTTTGGCATACAGCACCGTGCCGCTGCCCTGTTCCATCAGCACGGCGGCCTTGCAGGGCAGATCAAATTCCGGCTGGCCAAAGCGACTTTCCTCGGCGTGGACACCGAGCGCGCCTGCAGCGGCCAGCACTGCCGCCATCGCCAGCGCAGCGGCGCGCTTTATCCCTGTGCGTTTCATGCGGTTTCCTCCTTTTTACGGGCGATCTTCTCCCAAAGCCAGCTCTGCATAAAAACATACGCTTTTCCCCGTGCCTTTCGGAGCGTATGTCTTCTGCTGCATGGGCCGCTCAAGGCGCGCCCCCACTCAACACTATGCAGCACCCGCACATTTTTTGCCCTGCGTATAAAATCCGTTTTCAGGCCTTCGATGGGGAAAAACAGCACATTTTCTTGCATTTTGCGTCAAACGCGTTATAATAGTAAGGATGTACCCTGTGGGCATCCGTTTGGAAAAATATTTTTTTGCCTGTATTCGCTGTTTTCCAAAGAAAAGAATGAAAACCACTTGACCTTCTTTGGGAATCATGCTATATTATTGTAAACATTTTGTAACCAGTTTCGGTTGCTTTGCCAACCGAGCCCCGATTTTGATCTTTTGATCTGAGGTGATCCTGCTTATGAAGCGAATTTGTACCATGCTGTTTGCAGCCGTACTCGTTGTTGTGCTGATGGGCTGCGGCATGGTGATCAACGCCCCGGCAGAAACAGATTCCCCCTCCAACCAGGTGCTGGCCTCGGTGGGCGGTTCCTCCGCCAAGAGCATGCAGGCAGACGCTGCCTCTGACTTGCTGCGTGACCGCCTTGGCATGAACGGTGACCGCGCCTCCCTGGTGTCGGTGGCCGGCGGCGTAGGGCTGATCCTCATCGGCTGCGCCGGGCTGTATCTGCTGGAAAACACTTGATCTCTGCACAAAAATCGACTCACGCAAAAACGAAAGCCGACCAAATCAGGCTTTCGTTTTTCTTTTTTCTCTGCTAAAATAAAAGTCCGTGGTATATTTCACAAGAAAGAGAGCTTCACCTTATGAACACCAAAGAGATCGGCGAGCTGCGCCGCCGCCTGCGGCCCGGCAAAAACAACATTCCGCGCATTCTGGGCTGCTATGTAAATGAAAAGAAAGAGATCCTTTCCCGCTTTGAGCAAAATCCCATGCTGCTGCCCGAAGCCGAAAGCGAAAAATATCTGGCCCTGTTCAAGCGATGCCTCAGCGGCGGGCTGGGCAAAAATCTGTTGGATATCAGCTTTACCACCCAGCAGGTGGCCGACAGTGACGAGCATCGCCTTTTGATGGCCCTGCGCGGCAGCCGCCTGCAGGACGAAGGCGCACTGGCCGCCTTTTATGAGCGCGTGATCGGCACGCTGCAGATCGAAGGCAATTTTCTGATCCTGCTTGCCTGCGATGTGTTTGATGTGCCCTACCGCAGTGCCGTCGGCGAAATGGCCGAGGGCGACAGCGAGCGCGTGTATGAGTATTTTCAGTGCGCCATCTGCCCCGTAAAGCCCACCAAGCCCGGGCTGAGCTATTTTCCCGTGGAAAATGTTTTCCATGATCGTGAGGCCGACTGGGTGGTTTCTGCCCCGCAGATCGGATTTTTGTTTCCGGCATTTGATGACCGCAGCGCCAATATTTATGATGTTTTGTATTACACCCACGATGTGCAACAAAGCCAGAGCGAGCTGATCGACACCCTGTTCCGCACCGAACCGCCCATGCCGGCCGCCCGCCAGAAAGAAACCTTTCAGGGCATTCTGCAAAGCAGCCTGGGGGCGGATTGCAAATTCGAGGTGGTGCAGAGCGTACACGACAGCATTGCCCGCATGACGCTGGCCGCCAAGGAGGACAAAGAAGCCCCCGCCCCCGTGCTGGACAAACAGCAGGTGAGCCGCGTTTTGCAAAGCTGCGGCGTGCCCGAAATGCGCATTGATGAATTCCAGCAGCGCTTTGACGAGGAATTCGGCGAAAAAGCCGAGCTGCCCCCCAGCAATCTGGTGGACGAAAAGCAGTTTGAGCTGCGCACCCCCAGCGTGGTGATCAAGGTAGACCCCGAGCACAGCGACCTTGTGGAGACCCGCATCATCAACGGCTGCCGCTATATTTTGATCGACGCCTCCGAGGGTGTGGAGGTAAACGGCGTAAACATTCAGATTGAAGAATAATTCAGGCACTTTCGCTTCATTCCGCCGCCGGGGTAGCCCTTGGAATGGTGCGGTGCGCCTTTGCCCTGTCCCGTGGGCCCCTGCTGCATATTTTGGCAGCGGGGGCTCATATTTTTTGCAAAAAAGGAGGGCTTTTGCCATGCTGTTTGCTTTTTTGCCCGCTGCCCTTGGGCGTGTGCTGTTTTTGGCGCTGCACCTTTCCCCCAGTCGCTTTCCGCAGCCCCTTTCTCCCCGGCAGGAGGCCGCCGCCTTTGCCGCCATGGCGCACGGCGATGCCGCCGCGCGTGACAGGCTGATCCGCCACAATCTGCGTTTGGTGGCGCATATTGCCAAAAAGTATTATGCCGCCGATACCCCCGAGGATCTGATCAGCACCGGCAGCATCGGCCTGATAAAGGCCGTGAACACCTTCGACCCCGCCCGCGGCATCAAATTCAGCACCTACGCCAGCCGATGTATTGAAAATGAAATGCGTATGCAATTTCGGCGGCAGCGGCGTGTGCCGCCGATGGTTTCGCTGCAGGAGCCGCTGGAGGCCGGGCAGGACGGTGGGCTGACCCTGATGGATGCCATTCCGGACGATGTTCCCCTGCAGGAATCGCTGGAGCAGCGCGATCTTGCCCGCCGCCTTTCGGCACGGCTTTCGCGCCTGCCTGCGCGGGAGCGGCAGGTGCTGGCGCTGCGCTATGGGCTGGGCGGCGCGGCCCCGCACACCCAGCTGCAGGTGGCGCAAAAGCTGGGGCTGAGCCGCAGCTATATTTCCCGTCTGGAATCCCGTGGGCTGAGCCTTTTAAAAAAGCTGTAAAGGCCAAACATTTCGACGGGCGGTTTTGCTTTTTTCCCGGTTTTATGGTATACTGAAAAAAAGCGTTTTTCCCCGGAGAAAGGAGATTTCGCCATGAAAAAACAGCCCGCCTTGATCCTGTCTGCCGTGTCCTGTGTGCTGACAGGCGTGTGCCTGTTTGAACTGCACAGCGTAAAGCAGGAGCTGCAGCAGGTGCGCTCGCTCAATTCGCAGCATTATTCCTCGCTGCAGATGTGCATTGACGGTATATCCGGCACGGTTTCCGATAAGCTGGAGCAGCAGCAAAATCTGCTGGCAAAAACCGGTTTTTCCTATGGCGCAGTCAACGCCGAAAATGCCACGATCCTTTTGCGCTATACCGCAACGCCCAAGGAATTTGCCCCGGGCAGCACCACCGCCGAGTTCCACTATAACGGCACCGCTGTTCCCATGGCTTACGAAAACGGCCAGTTTATTGCCGAGGCTGAAATTCCGATTTTTTCGGAGACCGGCGATGCCTTTATCACCTTGCAGGACGGCGATACCCTGCGCACGCAGGCGCTGAGCGATTATTTCAGCCCCCAGTATCAGGCGTTTTCGGAGTTTTATCCCTCTTTTAACGGCAGCTGTGAGTTTGTCCGTGAAGACGGCAGCCTGAAGGTGATCGAAAAACAGCCTGTCACCATGGGGTTCCCTTCCGGCGTTCCGGAGGATCTGAAAAGCATCTCTTTTACCGCCGAACTGGACCGCAAGGAGATCGACCGTGTGGCCGTTGATCTGAGCGAGAATGCGCAGAACGAGATCCTGCGCGATCCGCTTTTCACAAACAGAGAGGATCTTTCTCTGCACGGAGAAAATTACTATGCAGTTTTGGATAAAAGCTACACAGTGCCCGCCGGAAAAACCCTGCGCATTTTTGCCGATGTGGAATACGAAAACGGCCTTTTGTACCGCTATTTGATGGACTGCGTTGCTGCCGACCAAAATGCTGAAGTCAGCTATTCTTCTCAGGACGAGGTTAACAATTTCTGGGGCCAGCCGCGATATATTTACTACGCCCCCACCCACAAGCTGCTGTGGGATGCGCTTTTGCAGGTTGGTGAATAAAATTTCCGTGCTTCGGGCATTGCCCCGGAGCCATTCATAAAAAAGGAAAGGAAAGTATCATGTTCAGACCCATTCGCAGAAAAGAAAAAGAAATGCCCTTGCAAAAAGCGCAGGCGCTTTTGCAAAAGGGCCGCCGGGGCATTTTGGCTGTAAACGGTGACGATGGCTATCCGTATGCGGTTCCCATCAACTATTTTTACAGCTGCGAGGCGCAAAAAATTTATTTTCACAGCGCACGCGCGGGCCACAAGTTCGATGCCCTTTGCGCGTGTGACAAGGTTTGTTTTACGGTTTACGGCAACGAAACCCGCCGCGAAAACGACTGGGCGCCGTTTGTGCAATGCGCCATTGCGTTTGGGCGCTGCCGCCCCGTGCAGCCCGGCCCGGCTGCGACGGCGCTGCTTCGGCAGCTTGCGCTCAAATATTACCCCAGCGAGCAGGAGGTAGACGAGGAGATCGCGCGCTGCGGAAGCGCTGCGCAGATCTTCGAGATTACCATCGAGCATCTGAGCGGCAAGGAGATCCACGAGCGCTGAGTTTTTTCCTTGCTGAATTTTACACACAAAACAGCACAAGGCCGGCCTTTCCGCTGCGGGAAGGCCGGCCTTGTGCATATACGAACGAATAACGAAGATGGTTAGGGTAATACCGCATAATTCTAAGTGCTGATACGGCGAGCGAGGTGCGGCAGATGCTAAGCCAAAAGCGCAGATGATACTTTGTGTATTATCGAGCATTTTGGCAATGCATATGCCGTGCCGCAGCCGCCGGAGCGGTGCTTAAGCCGTCAGTCGGGAATTGTGCGGTGTTGCCTTAGATCTTATGCTTGTTGGCTGCAAAGAAAGCCTTGGTTTCCTTGACTACCACGCCGTTCAGAGCAAACAGAGCGATCATATTGGGAATTGCCATCAGGCCGTTCACAATATCGGCAATGTTCCACACAGCGGCCACGGTCATGTAAGGGCCTACAAACACACAGGCAATATACAGCCAGCGATACACCGTCAGGAAGCCATGCTCCTTGCTGCCCAGCAAAAACTCAAGGCAGCGCTCGCTGTAATAGTCCCAGCCCAGAATGGTGGTGAAGGCAAAGAACACCAGGCAGATCATCAGCACAAAGGATGCGAACTGCGGCGGAATGGGCAAGCCGTTCTGGAACGCATAGCTGGTAACCTCCACGCCCTCCAGGCCGGGCTGCTGCCATGCGCCGGTGATCACGATGGAAAGGCCAGTCATGGTGCAGATCACAATGGTGTCGATGAAGGTGCCGGTCATGCTTACAAGGCCCTGACGCACAGGCTCTTTGGTTTGGGCGGCAGCAGCGGCAATGGGGGCCGAGCCAAGGCCGGCTTCGTTGGAGAAAATGCCGCGGGCAACGCCCTTTTGCATGGCAACCACCATGCTGCCCACCACACCGCCGGTAACGGCTGCAGGGTTGAATGCGCCCTTGACAATGGTCACAACGGCAGCAGGCACGGCGGTGATGTTAAACAGCACCAGTGCCAGTGCAAACACCAGATAGATCACAGCCATGAACGGCACAATGATCTGGCTTACACGCGCAATGCGCTGCACACCGCCCAGCAGAACGGCCGCCACGCACAGGGTAAGCAGCAGCGAGCCGATCACCACGGCCCAAGAATAATCGCCCAGACCCAGCACATTCACGGTGTGCTGACGGTTGGGGTCAAAGAAATTGCGGATCGCGCTGGTGATGCCGTTCACCTGCGAGAAAGTACCAATGCCGAACAGGCCCACCATGGTGCCGAACACGGCAAACATTTTGGCCAGCCAGGTCCAGTTTTTGCCCATGCCCTCCTGAATATAATAGAACGGGCCGCCCAGGCTGTGGCCATCGGCATCCACCTTGCGGTATTTCACCGCCAGCAGGCCTTCGGAGTATTTGGTGGCCATGCCGAAAAAGGCTGCCACGATCATCCAGAACAAAGCGCCGGGGCCGCCTGCGCACACGGCTGTGGCCACACCCACAATGTTGCCGGTGCCGATGGTGGCGCTCAGGGCGGTGCACAATGCGGCAAAGCTGGTGATCTCACCGTCGCCGCCTTCCTCGTTTTTCAGCATCCAGCGCAGGGCCAGGGGCAGGCGGCGCATCTGCAAAAGGCCCAAACGCACCGTCAGCAGCAGGCCGCCGCTGAGAATCAGCACCATCAGGGGCACGCCCCATACCAGATTATCGATCTTGATAATCAGTTGATTGATCATTTCCCACATAACATTTTCTCCTTTTTTCTTTCTTTTGTCGGCAATCAATTTGCAAAACAAAAAAACCGGCTTGCCTTGCAGCAAGTCGGTCTCTCATGTTTGGTTCAAAAAGAAAAAATGCCATAGGGAAAAACCAAAGCGCCCGCCGTCGGTGTGCTGCACTGCACTGCCGAAAACGATTGCCTGATTTTTCGGGCATCTTCCGTCCTTTTGCCTGAGAGATTCCACGCGCTGCGTGTTTGCACCTTCGGCCCCCGGGTTTTCCGGGCTTCTCCAGAAGTTCGATCCATTGACAGTTTCTATTCCAAACGGGAACACCTGAGAGTTTTACTCCTTCGGCGGGCTGCACTGCAGCCGCTTTCCTGCCAACTTCCTTTCGTTTTTAATTGCCATGCTTAGGTTACTACGAAGTTTTGCTTTCGTCAAGCCCTTTTTGCAGCCCCCGGGCTTAACTTTATGCAGGTTTCTATCTTTTTTCACCAAAAATCACGAAATATTTTTTACATAATGACTTATAGACAAATGGTTTCTGCAATTTTACAATTAAATTGGTTTAATTTATATAAAATTCAAAATGCAGCCCTGCACAAAAATCATAAAAGAGCTTTTTTCACTTATATACGGAACTTTTTCTATACAAAGGAGTGTTTGCCATGTCTGCACATCGCCATTCGGGCAGTCATATCGCACTGGAGGCCCTGCTTCGCCGCTTCACGCAGCAGGTTTCGCTGCCGCAGCCTGTGTGCGCTGCGTTGGTATCTCCGGCCGACTGGCACCATTCGATCATGGCTTTGTGCGCCCAGCCGTACATTGTCTGCGCCCATGTGCTGGAAGCCTGCCGCGAGCCCTTGCAGCAGGTTTGCCCGGGTGAGCCCCAGGGCGGCTGGCTGGCCTTTTGCTACGAATACGCCCGGCATCTTTTGTATCCTGATGTCGACTTTTCCGCCGCTGCCGCCCCTTGGCAGGCAGGCGCAGAGCTGTATCTGCGCATTCTGCAGCTTTGTCTGGATGCCGAGCGCACCAACCGCAAGCCCAACCCGCTGATGGATTTTCAGTTTCTTTCCGAGGCGGAGGCCGCCGGGTTTGAGCGCGCCGGGGAATACAGGATCTTTCTGCACGCATGGCGTGAGGAATATGTGTATGAAATGCTGCGCCTTGGCGACGAAGTGACCCCTTTTCGCACGCTGGGGCACATTGCGGGCGTGCACCATGTTGCCATGACGGCGGCGCACGGCCTTTTGGCCGCCGGGCTGCCGGTGGATCTGGCCCTTGCCAGCGGAGCCGCCGCCGGGCATGACATTGGCAAATACGGCTGCCGCCCCGGCGAGCGTGTGCCCTATCTGCACTATTATTACACCGACCAGTGGTTTCGCCGCATCGGCGCTTCCTCCATCGGCGCGGTAGGGGCCAACCATTCCACATGGGATCTTGAGCTGGACAATCTTTCGGTGGAGGCCCTGTGCCTGATCTACGCCGATTTCCGCGTTAAGCAGGAGCGGGATGCCGACGGGTGCGAGCTTACCCGCATTTACGGGCTGGATGATTCCTTCCGGGTGATCCTTTCCAAGCTGGACAATGTGGACGAAGCCAAGCTGAACCGCTATAAATTTGTGTACGCCCGCCTGCACGATTTTGAGGATTATATGCGCACCAAGGGCGTGGATGTGGATCTTACCGGCCGCACCCCGGCCCCCGCGCCCATGCCGGATATTTCGCTGCGCAGCGTACCCCAGGCCGTGCAGAGCCTGCTGTTTCAGGGCATGGAGCAAAACATTCTGGTTATGGCCATCCTCACGCGTGACGGCAGCTTTGCCAACCTGCTGGAAAGCGCCCGCACTGAAAAGGACTGGCGCAGCATTCGCACCTATCTGGATATTTTCGGCGAATATTCCATCTATCTGCACCCACGCCAAAAAGCCATGACCCTTGACTTTTTGTACGAACTGCTGATGAACCGCGAGGGCGATATCCGCCGCCGCGCCGCCGAGCTTTTGGGCCAGTTGATCGGCCAGTATAATGCGGGCTACCGCAAAGAGCGCCCCGTCGGCACGCCCGACCCTGCCGAGGCCACCGCCTTGGAGCTGTGGGAATCACTGCTGCATCGCCTTGTGAGCCCCGATCCGCTTTTGATGTCCATTCAGAAATCCTGGATCCGCTACACCTTAAAGCTGGTGGTGCAAAGCCTGTTCCGCTATGCCCCCGCCCAGGACCAGCCCGAACTGTTCCATGTGCTGCTTTCGTTTTACACCCGCAGCGATCTTTCGCCGGAAGAAGCGTTTCCGCTGCTGGATAACCTGTACGATCTGCCGCTTTCGCTGTGCAGCCCCGAGCAGCTGCACCTGCTGATGCGCTTTGCGCGGCATTATTACCGCCAGGGCAGCCTGCCGCTGCGCATTGCCGCCGCGCGTTTTTACAAGCAGCTGGCCGCTGCGCTGCCGCCGGAAAGCGAGCATCGTGCCGAAATTGCGGATTTTTACGATGCCATGCAGGGCGAAAGTGATCTGATCCTGCAATTTCTGCGTTTTCGCGTGGGGCAGGGGCTGGGTTACAGCCAGCCCGAGCTGGAACACCGCCTGAACCGCGAAGAGGCCCTGAACGAAATTTTTCTGGACAACCTGAAAACCGGCACCCACTGGATCCGCAAGGCTGTAAGCATCAAGCTGCTGGCCGACCGTGCGCCCCACTGTGAGGGCGCGGAGCGGCTGCACATTGCCACCCATCTGGCCAACCTTGTCAAGGTGAGCGAAAATATCGTGGTGCGCTATGATGCAGGCGCTGCCCTGCAGCGCATTGCGCCGCTGCTCACCGCCGAGCACCGCAACGAAATTTGCGTAGAGCTTTTCAAGGGGCTGGAAACCGGCGAGTACGAGTTTTCCAAGTATATTCCCAACTGCCTGGGCCAGCTGGGGCTTTGGCTGCCCCCGCAGGAGCTGAACGAATTGGTGCAGAGCCTGCGCGAAAGCCTTTCCAGCTCAAACGAGCGCGTGGTGTGCGTGGCGCTGGACACTGTGAGCGTGCTGCTGGAATACAGCCCGCTGTACCCCGGCCGCTATGCGGAATCCGAAGAAGAAGTGGATCTGCGCCGCCGCTATCTGCTGGGATTTTTGCTGGCGGGCCTTGCCAACCACCGCCCGCTGGTGCGCCACCAGAGCCTTTTGGATCTGAGCAAGCTGTTTGCCTCGCAGCAGCTGAGCCTTACGGATAAAAAGGTGTTGTTTGGCCTGTGCTGCAAAAAGCTGCTGTTCCTGCTGGGCGAAAACCCGCCCTCGCCGGGGGGCGAATATTACCGTGCCGCTGCGCTCACCCAAATCTGCCGCTTTATCAACATTTGCGGCTCGGATGCCGCTGCGCTCACCGTGCCCGAGTGGAACAAGGTGGCATTTTTCCCCGGCACCTTCGATCCGTTTACCCTGGGGCACAAGGGCATTGTGCGCGCCATCCGCAACCTTGGCTTTGAGGTGTATCTGGCCGTGGATGAATTTTCCTGGAGCAAAAACGCCCAGCCGCATCTGATCCGCCGCCAGATCGTGAATATGTCGGTGCCCGATATGTTCCATGTGCACATTTTCCCCAGCTCGATCCCGGTAAACCTTGCCTGTGAGGCCGACCTTGCACGCCTGCGCAGCCTGTTTCCGGGCAAAGAGCTTTATCTGGTGGCGGGCAGCGATGTGATCGCCAACGCCAGCGCCTACAAAAAGCCTGTGAGCGAAAACTCCATTCACACCTTCCACCACATTCTGTTCAAGCGCAACTCCCAGGACGAAGCCCAGCAGCAGCGTGACCGTGAGGCCCGCAAATGCCTCACCGGCAAGATCGTTGAGCTTACGCTGCCGCCCGAGCTGGAGGATATCAGCAGCACCCGCATTCGCGACAATCTCGATCAGGGGCGCGACATTTCGCAGCTCATCGATCCGGTGGTGCAGGAATATATCTATTCCAGCGGCGTATATCTGCGCGCGGCCCGCTTTAAGCCCGGCTTGGTGGAATCTCCCGGAAAGCTGCAGCTGCTCTGTGCGCCCACGCCCGCACAGCTGAAAGCCCTGTTTGATCAGCTTCCCCTGCCTGCGGCCCGCGCGTGCGCTGCGCTGCCTGCCAGCCAGTGGGTGGCGCTGCAAAACAGCGGCCGCCTGCTGGCGCTGGGGGCTTTTCGGGCACTGGGCTCCGGGCAGCTGATGAGCGCCGTTTCCACCCCCGAAGCCGCTGCCGCGCTGCGCCGCCGCGCAGGCGGGGCCGTGCTTTTGCTGCAGGGCATCTGGCTGACCCACCTGCACACGGTGGATTCTCTGGGGCTGGTGCTCTCGGAAATGCTTTCCTACGGCCTGCTGCAGGGCTGCACCCACGGGCTGTGGGTGGGCGCCGCCGAGGCAGAAAACGCCGAGATTCGCACAGCCCTTGCCCTGCGCGGCTTCATTCCCGCGCCCGAGCTTTCCCCCGAAGCGCTGCTGTGCGATATGCACGAGCCCATTGTGGTACTGCGCAACCTGCAGGCCACCTTTAAACAGCCGCTGGCCCATTCGCCGGTACTGCGGCAGGTGGCGCAAACCACCCACACCCGCCTGATGCGCGCTGCGGCAGGGCTGTTCCCGGGCAATCTGGTGCTGGATCTTTCCAGCGCCGTGATCCAGCAAAGCCTGGCCGAGCGCATCACGCGCATGAACGGCGTGCCCGAAACGCCCACCTCTCCGCGTGTGCTGGGGCCCATGATGTGCGTGCCCTTCGGCAAGCTGCTGCGCGGGCGCGTGGTGCCCAACACCGTTACCAAGACCCTGCACACCGACCGCGTGTTTGCGCCGGATCTTTCCGCTAGCCGCATTGATGCTTTCCCGGGCTATTCTGACCTGCAGGCCCAGATCCGCACCCTGAAAAGCTTTGAGCGCCCGGTGATCCTGGTGGACGATCTGCTGCACCGCCCGGGCCGCCTGAACGCCGTTTTGCCGCTGCTTCGGCAGGAGGGTGTGCAGATCGGTGCGGTGATGCTGGGCATTCTTTCTGGCCTTGGGGCCGACACCATGGCCCCCTCTGGGCTGCCCGTAAGCGGCATTTACAACATCCCCAACCTGCGCTACTGGTTTGTGGATTCTACGCTGTATCCCTTTATCGGCGGCGACACCGTAAGGCGCGCCCATGCGCCGGTATCCGGCCTGCTGCCCACCATCAACCAGATCCTGCCCTACACCTATCCCGGGCTGGAGGGCTGCAGCCAGGAGGCTGTGTATGAGTTTTCTCAGGTGTGTCTGGAAAACGCCCGCGATGTATTTTTGGCGCTGGAATCCGAATATCGGCAGCTGTTTGGCCGCAATCTCACGCTGGAGCGTTTGGCCGAAGCCGTTGTGCTGCCCACCTGCCCGGATCGCGGCGCCTGCATGGGCTACTCGGCCGATCTGCCCGCCAGCGCCTATCTGGAAAACGATCTGGAGCAGCTTCTTCGCACCCGCCGCATTATGAAAAAGTAAATCGGTATTGGTGCCTGTGCCCTTTGCGCACAGGGTGCCGTGCCTATAAACAGGAGGTACCTTTCTATGTTCTACTATAGCGTCGATGGCCGTATCTGCTGCAGCCCCAACGGGGAGCTGCCTTATGAAAAAATCGCCTGCCCCACCCGGGCCGATGCCCTGTTTTATCTCATGGACCGCAGCGCCCAGAACAGCCGCGCCAGCTTTTCGCCCACCTGTGCCGGGCAGCTGCTGGCCGAAAGCGAAAATGCCTCGGCATTAAACAGCACCGCACTGCCGCAGGATGAAACGGACGCCTTTTTGGCCGAGTGCATCGCCGCCGATAAAGTGCGCGCCATCAACCTGAATCATCCCCGTTTCACCGAGCTTTTCACCCCGGCTGACCCCAAGCGCAAGGCACGCATCAACATTCTGGCGCTGGGCGATGTGGGAGGCACCATGCTCACCGGCCTGCGCCTTTTGGGCGGCGATGTGGTGGACAGCATCGGCATTTGTGATCTTTCCCCCGCCATGTCGGCCCGCTGGGAGATCGAAGCCAACCAGATCAACTATCCGTGGAACTACGATTCCCTGCCCCCGGTAGAGGTGGTGACCCCCGAACAGCTGTTTGACTGCGATCTGTTTGTGTTTGTGGCCAGCAAGGGCATTCCCCCTGTGGGCAGCGGCATCAAGGATGTGCGCATGGCGCAGTTTGAAACCAACCGCAAAATTGCCGAGCATTACGCCCGCATGGCCCGTGAGACCCACTTTAAAGGGCTGTGGTGCCAGGTGAGCGACCCCATTGACCCGCTGGCAAAATCGGCGTATCTGGCCAGCAACACCGACGAAAACGGCGTGTTTGACGGCAAGGGCCTGCTGCCCGAGCAGATCCAGGGCTTTGGCCTTGGCGTTATGAACGCCCGCGCCGCCTACTATGCCAAAAAAGATGAAACCCGCTTTGGGCAGTTTCTCACCGAAGGGCGCGCCTTTGGCCCCCACGGCAAGGAGCTGGTGATCGCCGACTCTATTCTGCACTACAACGATGCTTTAAGCTGCGAGCTGACCGAAAAGGTGGTGACCGCCAATCTGGCCGTGCGTGAGCTGGGCTTTAAGCCCTATGTGGCCCCCGCCATGAGCAGCGGCGCGATCTCGCTGCTGCTCACGCTGCGCGGCGAATGGCATTACGGCTCGGTTTTTCTGGGCGGTGCTTTCATGGGCTGCAAAACCCGCATGACGGCCATGGGCCAGCAAACCGAATGCCTGCCCCTGCCCGATGCGCTGTATGCCCGCATTCAGGCTGCCGAGGCCGCGCTGCACGCCATTGTGTGATTTGGCCGCGGCAAATCGTGTGATCTCCCTTTATTTTTACCGGTTTTTCGGGTATGATTATAGAGTGCCTGATCCTGAGTCGCGGGATCATGCACCGTAAGGAGGCCCTGCCCAATGGATGCCCGTTTTGTATTATATCTGGCCCAGCCCAGCACCGGGCGCTTGCAGGAAATGCTGCACAGCGCACTGGCCGGCACAGCCTATCGCCTGATCCGCACCCCGGCCCAGCTGGCCGAATGCCGCGGCGCGCGCATTTTGTTTGCCGTGCAGCTGGGCGAGGCCGGGCTTTCGCCGGGGCTGTATGATCTGCTTTCCTGGCTGCGCACCCACCCCAACGCCCTGCCGGACACACTGGCCGGTTTTGCCGTGGACAGCCCCTGCGATCTGTATTCCAAGGCTGTGGGGCGTGAGCTGGCACTGGCCGCCAACTATGCGGGCTGCACCCTGCCCGGCCACAGCTTGGTGGAAGCCATTGGCAGTCTGGCCAATTTTGCCCAGCGGGCGCGCAACGCCAGCACCACCCTCAGCGATGCCTATCGCCTTTCGCTGCAGGGCCTTGCCGCAAATCTGGCCGAATGGCGGCCCGTGCATCCGCAGCACCCCAAGCTTGCCGTGATCCACGCCAGCACCCGCGCCACCAGCAACACGCTGGATCTTTGGGCCGAGCTGAAACCCCATCTGCCCGAGGCGGAGATCCAGGAATTCTGTCTGCGCAACGGCACCCTGGCGGACTGTGCAGGCTGCAGCTATCCCACCTGCCTGCACTTTGGCGAGCAGGGCAGCTGCTTTTACGGCGGCGTGATGGTGAAAGAGGTGTATCCCGCACTGCGCTGGGCCGATGCGCTTGTGATGCTGTGCCCCAACTACAACGATGCGCTTTCTGCCAACCTTACGGCCTTTATCAACCGGCTCACCGCGCTGTTCCGCACCGGCAGCTTTCACCGCAAGCAGCTGTTTGCGGTGGTGGTTTCGGGCTATTCGGGCGGTGACATTGTGGCCCGGCAGATCGTTTCGGCCCTCAGCATGAACAAGGGCTTTATTCTGCCCCCCGGCTTTGCCCTGATGGTCACCGCCAACGACCGCGGCACCGCCGTGCAGCTGCCGGATATTCAGCCGCGCCTTACCGCCTATGCCGCCGCTATGCGCAGCGCCTTGGGCCTTTCGGAGGAACCTACATGAAAAAAAAATGGGAGCTCGCGCGTGACCCCATCGTTCGCCCGCTGCTTTGCGGCGCTGTGATCACCCTTTCCAGCACGGTATTCTTTCAGTTTTCCCTGCAAAACTTCCGCATTTCCACCTCGGTGATGCTGCTGCCGGTGCTTCTGCTCACCCTGAACTGTGAAAACCACCCGTTTCCGGCCTGTGCCTGCAGCGGTGCCATGGTGCTTTTGTTCCGCGCCTTTTCCGGCATACTGCTCAACCATACCGAGGCTGCGGAGGCCTTTCGCGTGCATATTCCCGCCGCCGCCTTCTATCTATTTTACGGCCTGCTGTTCCCGCTGCTGGTGCCCATGCGCGCACCGCGCATTCCCCGCCTCGGCGATGTGGCGGGGCTTACCCTGTGCGAGCTTGCCTCTAACCTATTGGAGGTCGGCCTTGACCAGCTGTTTTCCTTTTCGGGCTTTTCCCTTACCATCCTGCCCTCGCTGGTGTTCATTGCCCTGCTGCGCGGCTGCGGTGCCGGGCTGCTGCTGGCGCTGTACTGCCACTATCACTCGCTGCTGAACCGCGCCGACCATGAGGAGCGATATCAGCGCCTGTATCTGATGAAAACGCACCTGAAGGGCGAGTTGTATTTTCTGGCCAAGGATAAAGCCCGCATTGAGCAAACCGTTAAAATGTCGTATCAGCTGCATTCGCAGCTGAGCGCCATTCCCGAAGTTCCGCAAAGTATACGGGATATGGCTCTGCAGATCGCCTGTGATATCCACGATCTGAAAAAGGATTACATCCGCATAGAGCAGGGCTTTCACGAGGAGTTGGGCGACAGTGCCGATGACCGGGTAATGGAGTTTTCTTCGGTGCTGAACATTCTTGAGGCCAGCACCCGCCGGATGCTGGGCGATGCACCCATTCGGCTGCGCTTTCACTGTGACAGCGATTTTGTCACGGTGGAGCACTACGCCCTGATGTCCATTCTGCGGTGCCTTGTAACCAATGCCATTGAGTCCATTCAGGGCACACACGGCTGCGGCCACGGCTATGTGGAGCTGATCGAATACCGCCGCGGCGATGAATATTGCTTTCTGGTGGCCGACAATGGCCCCGGCATTGCCCCCAAATACATCAACTCCGTTTTTGAAATGGGCTTTTCCACCAAATTTGACCCCTCTACCGGCAGCTTATACCGCGGCATGGGCCTGCCCAATGTTCGTTTGGTGGCGCAGGAGCTGGGCGGCCATGTGGATGTGACCAGCCAGCCCGGCCTGCGCACCGAGTTTATCGTTGGAATTCCGGCTGCTATATTGGAGGTGCCGCAATGAAGCTGTACATACTCGAAGATGACCCCACCGTGATCGCCGTGCTGGAGCAGATCATTGAAAGCAACGATCTGGGCACGGTGTGCGGCGATTCCGCCGATGATATGCCCTCGATCGAGCAGATCATGCAGGCGGGGCCGGATATTATTTTAATGGATTTCTTAATGCCCCATCGTGACGGCGTGACCACGCTGCGCCAGCTGCGTGCGGCCGGCTGCAAGGCGCGCTGTATTATGATCAGTCAGGTTTCGGACAAAGACATGATCGCACAGGCCTATTCGGCAGGCGTGGATTTTTTCATCAGCAAGCCCATCAATGTGATCGAGGTTTGCACCGTGATCGCCAATGCCACCACACAGCTGGAAAACGAGCGCAAGCTCACCGATATTGGCCGTTTGTTCGGCCTGCAGGGGCTGGATGCCGCTGCCCTCTCTGCGGGCAGCAAGGCCGCCGTGCGGGAGGACCAGCCCCCCGAAACCTCGCCGCGGCTGCACCGCATTCAGAACATTCTGGTTCAGCTGGGTATGGGCGGCGAAAAGGGCACCGAGGATATTTTGAAGATCTGCGATTATCTTTTGCAAAACCGGCTCACCTCGTCGGGGGTTTCCATCGGCAATCTGTGCTCGGCGCTCAGCGATTCCCCCAAAACCATGGAGCAGCGTGTGCGCCGCGCCATTCAGGTGGGCATGAGCAATCTGGCACACCTTGGCTGCGAGGATTTTATGAACGATATCTTTGTGCGCTATTCCAGCACGCTGTTTTCGTTTGAAGATGTTCGCCGCGAAATGAATCTGATTCGCGGCAAAAGCCCCACCGGCGGCAAAATTCGCCTGCGCGGCTTTTTAGATGGCCTGCTCACCATGAGTGCCGAGCAGCAGTAAATTGCTTTCCTGTGCCGCACAGCCCGTTTAGGCTGTGCGGTATTTTTTTCGGCACGCGCTATCACGGGCCTCCTGCTTTTTGAAACAGCAGCAGTGGCGCTGTTTTGCCGGGCCGCCCCCTGCTTTATGCTGTGAAGCCTTTATTCCTCTTGGCCCTTTAACTTTGCCCCCAGCCTTTGGCAAAGAGCCCAAAAAATTCTCAAGCGTGTTTGTTTCGGCTTCCGTGATTTTACGCGTTTTCGCTCTCGTATTTTGCAAATCTCTCATTCTGCTGTTTAAGAAAAGGAGTACACAGCCCTGTTTCATGCTGTGTACTCCCTCATTCAGCTTGGTTGTTTTACTACTTTTACCCCAACATTTGACAAAGAGCCTTAAAAAGCAAAAGCGCCCGCCCTGAAAGCCCCTCAGCAGATTCCCGCATAGGCACCAAAAGGCGCAAAAAGCCCGCAGAAGCTGCCGCACCACCGGCAGTCCCTGCGGGCTATCCTTATGCTGTTTTTCAGGCGATACCCTTCTCTTGAAAAAGCCCCTATAAACAGCAATGGGTGCGAAGCCCAAAAGCCTCGCACCCAATGCAATGGAAAAAAGAATTCAGAGGAGAATCTTTTGGCCTGCGGTTTCCCGCAGGCCAAAAGCCCTAAGCGAATTAATGATTAGAAAATGCCCTGAGCCATCATAGCGTCAGCAACCTTCTGGAAGCCAACGATGTTAGCACCAGCAACCAGGTCGTAGCCCAGGCCGTAGCGCTCAGCAGCTGCCACAGAGCTGTGGTAGATGTTCTTCATGATGGCATGCATCTTGGTGTCAACTTCCTCAGCGGTCCAGTACAGACGCTCAGCGTTCTGTGCCATTTCCAGCTCAGAAACTGCAACGCCGCAAGCGTTAACAGCCTTGGAGGGAGCCACAACCATGTGCTTCTGGCCCTTCAGGAACTCCAGAGCCTCGTTGGTGGTGGGCATGTTGGCAACTTCGACGTAGTACTTAACACCAGACTCAGCAATCTTCTTAGCCCAGTCCATGTTAACGTCGTTCTGAGTAGCAGCAGGCATGTAGATATCTACATCCTTAACGCCCCAGCACTTCTCGTTGGGAACGAACTCGCAGCCGAACTTGTCAGCGTAGGGCTTGCAGTGCTTAGGATCGTTAGCACGCATCTCGAGGATGTAGTTCAGCTTCTCCTCGGTAACAACGCCATCGGGATCATGGATGTAGCCGTCGGGACCTGCGAAGTAGGTAACAGCAGCGCCCAGCTCAGCAGCCTTCTTCATGATGCCCCAGCCCACGTTGCCGTAGCCGGAGATAGCGATCTTCTTGCCCTTGATGTCAACGCCGTCATGCTTCAGAACCTCAACCAGGTAGTACACAGCGCCGAAACCAGTTGCTTCGGGACGCAGGATAGAACCACCGGTCACGATGCTCTTGCCGGACAGAGCGCCGAACTCAGCACCGCCAACGATGCGGCGATACTGGCCGTACAGGTAGCCGATCTCACGGCCGCCAACACCCAGGTCACCAGCGGGGCAGTCGAGGTCCTGGCCGATGTGACGATACAGCTCGGTCATGTAAGCCTGGCAGAAGCGCATAACTTCAGCGTCGCTGCGGCCGCGAGGATCGAAGTCAGAACCGCCCTTAGCGCCGCCGATGGGCAGGCCGGTCAGAGCATCCTTAAAGGTCTGCTCGAAGCCCAGGAACTTGATGATGCTCAGGTTAACAGAGGGGTCAAAGCGCAGGCCGCCCTTGAAGGGTCCCAAGGCTGCGTTGAACTGTACGCGGTAGCCGCGGTTGGTGTGCCATACATGGTTGTCATCTTCCCAAGTGACACGGAACTCGACGGTACGCTCGGGCTCAACCATGCGCTCCAGCAGGCCAGCCTTCTCGTACTCGGGGTGAGCGTTGATAACAGGCTCCAGAGAGGTCAGAACCTCTTCCACAGTCTGCAGGAATTCGGGCTCATGAGAGTCCTTTTCACGAACCTGGTTCAGAACACGTTCAATGTAAGCATTCATTGTTTTGTCCTCCAAATTGTTTGTTTCGTTCCAAATATCCTTTAACCATTAAAGCAGCGCTTTGCTGCTTCATTGGTTATAGTATAACTCTATGCCCTGCGAATTGCAATTATTAAATTTACCAAATTTTAAGTAAATCTTTGTATATAATGCCTAATGTTTTTATCAAAAGGCTTTTTATTAAGCATTTGCCCAAAACTCGTTAAATAAAATAAAGCCTTGTGGGCTGTTTTGTACACAAACCTAAAAATTGAAAGCCCTGTACAAAATTTCGGTTTCATTCAACAATTTATTTGCAAAATGAGTATAAATTGTTCAGCAAAACCGTTTAATGAATAAAAGGACCGGGCGCCCGGGCTGATCTGCCGCGATACGCCCGATCCTTGCATGCATGGATGAATGTTGCCGCTGGCGGCTCCCTATGATGGTAAGGATTGGAGAGAACCACAGGGAGCCGCTGAACGGCAGAGTAAGGAAAGAGAGTAAGAGATAATATCGAAGTTAGATTAGCCCAGCATGTTCAGGAAGGTAGTGATAACGATCGAGTTGAAGAAGTCGATGAACAAGCTGCCAACCAGAGGCACAACGAACAGAGCGCGGGGGCTGGGGCCAAAGCTCTTGTTCACAGCCTGAATGTTTGCCATAGCGTTGGGGGTAGCGCCCATGCCGAAGCCGCAGGTTGCAGCTGCAAAGCAGGAAGCCTCGTAGTCGCTGCCCATGATCTTGAACACAACGAAGTATGCGAAGAATGCCATGAACACAGTCTGCAGGAGCAGGATCACGATCATAGGCAGAGCCAGAGCGGCCAGCTGCCACAGCTTCAGGCTCATCAGGGCCAGAGACAGGAACAGGTTCAGAGACAGGTTGCCCAGGCAGTCGATCTCTTCCAGGGGCATCTCGATGTGCATAGCGTCGGTAGCATTACGCAGAATGCAGGCCAGCAGCATAGCGCCGATGTAAGTGGGGAAGGTGACGTGGATGCTGGTGAAGAAGTCGTACACCAGAGTACCGATGCCGATAGCAACGGCCAGGTACAGAGCAGCGTTCACGAAGCTGGTGTTGTCGATGGTCTTCTTTGCCACCTCTTCGCCGTTGTCGGCAGTAGCGCCGATACCGCTGTCGGTGGAGTGCAGGTTCTTCTGCTTGATGCGGGCACGAGCGATGGGGCCGCCGATAACGGAGCCAGCCACCAGGCCGAAGGTTGCAGCTGCCAGAGCAACAGCGTTAGCATCAGCCACGCCCAGGCTCTCGAGCAGGGGGCCAAAGGAGCCGGAGGTGCCGTGGCCGCCAACCAGAGGAATGGAGCCCATGCACAGGCCCAGACGAGCATCCAGACCGAACACGGTTGCCAGTGCGGTGCCCAGAATATCCTGGAACAGAACCAGCACGATAGCAACTGCCAGGAAGATGATAACCTGAATGCCGCCGGTCTTCAGCAGACGGAAGCAGGCAGTGAAGCCGACCGAGCAGAAGAACACGGTCATGAAGAAAGTCTGGAAGGTGTTGTCGAAGGTGATGTAACCAATACCGGTGGTGTAGCCGATCAGGTTAACGATTGCGAACACCAGGCCGCCCACAACAGGTGCGGGGATGCAGTAGGTGTTCAGGAAGTTGATCTTGCTGCACAGGAAGCGGCCCAGCAGCAGCACGATTGCTGCAACGGCAACTGCCTGATAAGCAGTGAGTTCGAGGGTTGCAATTTCCATAAGAATGTTTTCCTCCTTGCTTTTCGTATAGGCGCAGCCCGGGCGGGCCGCGCTCGTTCCGTATGCCTACAGTATAGTTGCAGGATTCAGATTTCTACAAAAAACTACAAAAAAATAATTTGTACTTTTGTAACTTTGTAAAAACGCACAGTTGAAAATTCCTGCTTTTGTGCAAATCGGAAGAATTTATTGTTTTCATAAACCAATTTTATAGCTTTTATGAAATCATGTGTAAGACTGTTGTTTTAAAAATAAGAGAAATATGATAAAAATAAAAGCGTACACTGCGAGCCGACAAAACAGTGTACGCTTTTGTATAATTCTTTTGTATTTTTTGTTTCTGCGGCTTTGGGGCACAGGGCCGCCTTCAGCAGCCCGCCACCGGGCGGCTGCGCAATGCGCCGCCCTTCTCCAAAAGGTCTAAAACCACTTCTCCGGCCACGGCCAGCCCGGCTGCCCCCGGCACAAACGCCGCACTGGCGGGCGAGTTTTCTTCGCCCTCCTGCGGCGGCAGGGGCTTGATGGGCTGCTCGGTGGAATACACCACCTTTAATTTTTTGATCTTTCGGCGGCGGCATTCCAGCCGGATCACCTTGGCCAGCGGGCACACCTTCGTTTTGCTGATATCCGCCACGCGAAACGCCGTGGGGTCCAGCTTATTGGCAGCGCCCATGCTGCTGATGATGGGCACCCCCAGCCGCGTGCAGCGGGTGATCAGCTCCAGCTTGGCGGTCACATTGTCGATGCAGTCCACCACATAATCATACTGTGTCAGGTCGATCTCATCGGCATTCTGGGGCAGATAAAAGATCTGCTGCGCCGTTACGCGGCAGTCGGGGTTGATATCGTGAATGCGCTCGGCCATCACCTGCGCCTTGGGCATTCCCAGTGTAGAGTGCAGCGCAATGATCTGACGGTTCAAATTGGTCAGGCTCACGGTGTCCTTATCAAACAGGTCCAGCGTGCCCACACCGCTGCGGGCCAATGCCTCGGCGGCATAGCCGCCCACGCCGCCCACGCCAAACACCGCCACGCGGCTTTGGGCCAGCAGCGTGACCGCCTGCGGCCCCATCAGCCGCCGGGTGCGCGAAAATTGGTCTTGCATAAAAATTTCCTTTCTTTTTGTGCAGCGGCAAAGCTGCTCTTTTCTCGTTTGCAAAACTGTGTTAAAATATTTTCTGGGCCGCAGAAAGCCTTTTGCGTTCTGCCCGCAGCAGGGGCCTTTTGTTTTTTTCAAAAACCCTCTGTGCCGCCCAAGGCTCTGCCTGATTCTTTATCCATTCTTTATTATATATAAGAGGTGAACGGCAATGTGTAGATCCATGGCTGAAAATGTAGCTGATATCCGTGAAAAAATGGCCCGCGCCGCGCTGGCTGCCGGGCGCAGCCCCAGCGAAGTTCTGCTGTGCGCCGCCTGCAAGACCCGCACTGTGGAAACCGTGCGGGAAAGCGCCGCGCTGCCCATTGATCTTTTTGGCGAAAACCATGTGCAGGAGCTGGTGGAAAAAACCGATGCCGGTGCCTATCTGGGCAAGCCCGGGCACTTTATCGGCCATTTGCAGACCAATAAGATCAAAAAGGTGCTGGGGCGTGCCGCCCTGATCCAAAGCGTGGATAGCGAGCATCTTTTGCTGGCACTGGAGGCTGCCGCCGCCAAAGCCGATGTGCATCAGGATATTTTGCTGGAGGTAAACATTGGCGGCGAGGCCAGCAAAAGCGGCATCACGCCCGAGGGGCTGTTTCCCCTGCTGGAAACCGCTGCCCTGCAGCCGCACCTGCATGTGAAGGGCCTGATGGCCATTCCCCCTGTGAACGACAACGACACCGAAAACCGCCGCCATCTGGCTGCCATGCGCGCCTTGTTTGAAAAAGCCGCCGCTCTGCGTGATGACCGTATTGCCATGAACATTCTTTCCATGGGCATGAGCGATGATTTTGAAAACGCCATTCTGGAGGGCAGCACGCTGGTGCGCATTGGCACCGCCATTTACGGTGCCCGCGATTACAGCAAAAAATAAACCTCTGGCACCACCGCACAATTCCCGCCTTACGGCTTAAGCACCGCTCCGACGGCTGCGGTGCGGCATCTGCGTTGCCAAAATGCTCGATAATACACAAAGTATTGTCTGCGCTTTTGGCTTAGCAGCTGCCGCACCTCGCTCGCCGTATCGGCACTTAGAATTATGCGGTATTGCCCTCTTTCTTTCCGCGCCCTGTCGGGTTTCTCCGGCCGGGCGCTTTTTTTACAGCCCCAGCTGATAAATGCGGTTGGCGTTGTCAAAAAACACCTTTTCCCACTCGTTTTCCGGCACAAGGGTCTGCACCCACTTTGCGTACTCGGCCAGATTCACCAGCGGCCAATCCGTGCCGAACATAAATTTGTTCCAGTCGCCCACATAGCGCAGCCACGCTTTTAACATTTCCATATAGCCTGCCTGTGCCCGGTTGAGGGCGCCGGTTTCAAATGCGCCGCCCAAAAGGCCGGAAAGATCGGCCGAAACATTGGGGTTCTTTTCCAGCACGGCCGCAGCCTCGGCCAAAAACGGGTTGCCGAAATGGCACATTACAAACTGCACATCGGGGTGATCGGCGGCGGCATCGTCCAGCGTTAAGGGATGTGCATACCGCAGCTTGGCACGGCTGCCGTTGGTAGCGCCGGTGTGTACTGCCACGGGCTTGTGATATTTTGCAGCCAATTCATAATACGGTTCGTATATTTCATCATAAATATACGAATGATTATACCCCGGATAGAGCTTGATGCCCACGCAGGTGCTTTTTTGCAGATGGGCTTCCACGATCTCGGGGGCATTGGGGGGCAGGTTTTGCATAACGCCGCTGTCCAGCCCAATGCAATAGCTGAACTGCGGCGGCAGCTCCCGGCAGGTGTGCTCGGTGAGCGGTGCGTTGGCCATGACAATGCCGTGGGCAAAGCCATGCTGGGCATAATACTGCACCAGATGCTGCGCCGAATTCCGGTGCCCCACCTGCTGCGCCATGCGCTCGGCCCAGGGGCGCTCGCCGAAAATATGCAAATGTGCATCAATGATCTTCATATTTTTGTTTATCCTTTATGCTGTGGGGGCAATGCCCCGGTATACCTGAAATCGGTTTTTATTGTACCACACATCCGCCGGTTTTTACACCCCATCCCCTGCCCGCAGATCTTCGGGGCACAGCTGCAATTCGCGCACTCCCTCGGTGTGGCTGCGGCTCACCTGCCGCTTGCAGTAATGAAACTGCTCGCACACCTGATTCTGGCTCATGCCCGCCAGATAGATCTGCCGCAGCACCCTGCGCTGGCGCGGTTCCTCCAATCGCTTGATGGCGATCTCAATGGCATCCGCCAGCGCTGTCATGCGGCGCTGCTCTTTGGCCAGCACCAGCTGGCGTTCCCGAATGGCCGTGGCCTCGCGCTCCTGCCGCTCACGCAGCCACTCGCCCCGCCCCTGTGTGCACAGCGCGCGCTGATTTTCCAAAACCTGCTGCAGCTCTTTCATTTCCTGCTCCAGCTCCTGCACCTTGTTTTCCTGCCTGCGATAGCTCAGCAGCCAATCCACTTTTTCCTGATATGTCATATTTCATTCCTCTTGTATTACTTGATTCAGTATTTTTATGCTCATTCTAATACTTGAATCAGTATTTTGTCAAGAGGTTTTTTCTTTTTCAAGTAATTCTCTGTTGGGTCGGCTTTGGGCCCCACACAGGCAAAACAAAGATCCCCGGCCGTAAAGCTGCCCTTGCAGCCCCCGGCCGGGGATCGGTTTATGCTGTTGTTATTCGGCGCGCAGCAGCGAAATATTGCCCTGCTGCCACACCACGCTGTACCAAACGCCGTCCCGATCCATGCCACCGTCGCTCAGATCACGGTCAATGGAGAAGATCACCTCCGGCGTAAAGGGCGGGTCATAGGGGTCGGTCACCGGGAACACATGGCGGATCACCGGGTCTTCGCTTTTCAGCATGGCCCAGATGGGATATTCATAGGAATCGTTGGCGGTATACAGGCCCACATTGCGCCAGCCGTTATCCAGAATCACCTGACAGGCCGCCTGATAGTCCTGTGCGCTGTAATAGCAATGCTCGGCGTTAAAATAGCCTTCGGGCCTTTCGGCAAACAGCTTTTTGCCGTGGAAGCTGCCGATCATCACGCAAAGATCCACCACACACATGGCCCACAGCAGGCCCAGCAAAAGCTTTTTGCGCTTTTTCAGCACTGCGTCGGCAAAGTCCTCGGCCTGCGCGGCAATGCCGGGAATGCACAGCACCATAAAGGGCATCAGCAGGCGCGCGCCCCAATACTGCCAGCGCAGGGTGCAGCCCATGGCGCAAAAGGCAATGCCGCACACCGGCAGATACTGCCGTGCCATGGTAAACACCGGGCAGCCTGTTTTTTGGCGGCGGGCTGCCAGCCACACAATGCGCACCAGCCACCACGCTGCGGCCGCCATCAGCAGCAGCATAAAAATGGGGTTGGCGGCATCATCGTTGCCGAATTTAAAAGTATCGCCGTTGCCAAAGGTTGCCCCCGAAAGGCTGATGGCATCATCGTTGATATTCAGCTGCAGGATCCAGCCAAAGTTGGCCACAATGCGGTTTACGATCGCGGCCGAGCCGGGAATATAGCCGTTTTGCAGGTTGCCGAAAATATGCTTGAGCAGGTTTGCCAGCAAAAAGCGCGGCTGCAGGGTGCCCACCATCAGCTCATCGCTCACGCTGGAGCTTTGCAGCGAGTGGAAGCTATGCAGGTTGCGCAGGCTGGTGGGGATCATGGGCAGCAGCACCATGGGCACGGCCACCAGCGCCAGGCGCACAAGATCCCACAGCTTATCGCGCTTTACAAGGCGGGTAATGCCCATCCATGCCGCCAGCACCAGCATGCCGATGCCCACGCTGGGCTTGGCCAGATAACCAAGGCTCACTGTAGCTGCCAGATACAGCACCTGGTGGCGTTCGGCTGCGGCAAAGCGCAGGGTGTCGGCCTTGACGAAGTCCAGCAGCAGCCATGCAAACAGCATCATCCACAGCGAGGAATAAATATCCGCTTCGGCGGTGAATGCCTCGGCAAACAGAATGGGCATACACAGCGTCATCATGGCCGCCAGGCGGCTGAAGGCCGTGCTCACCCCCAGCTTGCGCGCAATGCCCCAGCTGTATACGCCGCACAGCACCGCCGAAAGGCACTGCACCAGATTGATCAGCACATCGCTTTTTCCTGTGAGCAAATAGAGGTGCAGCATCACATACTCGGCCAGCACCGGGCTGGAGATCTGGCGCACGCAGTGGGTGGAATAATGATCCACCGTGCCGTTTTGCGCCCACTGGCAGATGCGCGGCAGGTGATAAGTCATGGAATCCCAGTTATAGGTGACCGTGAACAGCGCAAAAAACACCATCAGGGCGCTCACCGCTGCCAGCAGCCAGAATCCGGCACTGTGGCTGCGGGGCGGAAATTCCTCCCATGTGTGTTCATCCGGCAAATGCACTTCGCCGTGGCGCACACTGCGCACCGTGAGCGTGAGCAGCCACACATCGCTCACCAGCCAGAACAGCGCTACCCCCGGCAGGTGCAGCGCCCCCGCAAAGCTGAGCAGCTCAGTGATGGCGGTAAGCTCTAAATTCCATAAAATCAGCGCCCGGGTAAGCCCCGGCAGCGCTCCGCGCCCCCGGCTGCACAAAAGCCAAAGGCATACAAATGAGATGACCATGATTTTCTCCTATTCGGCTATGATGAAAAACGCCCCGGGAAGCTGCCTGCGCATAACGCAAAAAGCGATGCGGGGCTGCCCAGGGCGAAACTTTGGCGGTGCGGATCAATGATACTTTACAATGCAGTAAATGGCACGCACGCCGTCTTTCCAGTTGATTTTTTTGCCTTCTTCCACCTTGCGGGGAAAGTAGGAAATAGGCACTTCGGCCATACGCACCTTGCGGCTGGCCAGCTTGGCCGTGATCTCGGGCTCAAAGCCAAAGCGCTTTTCCTTGAGCTCGATGGACTGAATGATCTCGCGGCGGAAGGCCTTGTAGCAGGTTTCCATATCCGTGAGCTTCAGGCCCGTAAACAGATTGCTCAGGCGGGTAAGAAACAGGTTTGCCGCAATGTTCTGCTTATAGGCATCGTCATAGCGCTTGGTTTCCACAAAGCGGCTGCCGTATACCACATCGGCCTCGTCGTTGCAGATCGGCTCGATCACCCGGGCATACTCGTTGGGATCATACTCCATATCGGCATCCTGAATAATCACAATGTCGCCGGTGGCGGCTGCAAAGCCGGTGTGCAGGGCAGCGCCCTTGCCGCCGTTTTGCTTTTGGTGGATCACCTTGCTCACCAGCGGGGCGATCTCGGTATCCAGCACATCGCTGGTGCCGTCGGTGGAGCAGTCGTCCACGATAATGATCTCTTTATGTGCCACCGGGGCCTCGCGCACCTTATCCACAATGGTGCGGATGCTGGCTTTTTCGTTGTAGCAGGGGATCACGATAGAAAGGGTAACATCTTGCATGGGGATCTTCATAAATTTGATTCCTCGTTCACTCCGGGCGGTTTGCCCTGATTTTGTATGTTTCACACCAAGGTGCGGAAATAGGCAATGCTCTTTTCCAGCCCTTCGTCCAGGGCGATTTTGGGCTCCCAGCCCTTCAGCTCACGCTTGGCCACCGTGATATCCGCGCGGCGGCGCGTGGGGTCATCGCCGGGCAGGGGCTTAAACACCAGCTTGCTCTGGCTGCCCGTGTGCTGCAGCACCTTTTGGGCCAGCTCCAGCATGGTAAATTCGCCCGGGTTGCCCAGGTTCACAGGGCCCAGAAAATCGGGGCGCGAATCGTTCATCATGCGCACAATGCCCTCGATCAGATCGTCCACATACTGAAAGCTGCGGGTCTGGGTGCCGTCTCCGTAAACGGTCAGATCCTGCCCGCGCAGCGCCTGCATGATGAAGTTGCTCACCACGCGCCCATCCTCGGGGTCCATATTCGGGCCGTATGTATTAAAAATACGGATCACCTTGATCTTTACGCCGAATTCCCGGTGATAATCAAAGCACAGTGCCTCGGCGCAGCGCTTGCCTTCGTCATAGCAGCTGCGAATGCCGATGGGGTTCACGCAGCCGCGGTAGGTTTCCACCTGCGGATGCACCTCGGGGTCACCATATACCTCGCTGGTAGAAAACTGCAGCAGTGTGGCATTGTATTTTTTTGCCAGCTCCAGCATATTCAGCACGCCGAAAATGCAGGTTTTGGTGGTATCGGTGGGGCTTTTCTGATAAGCCGGGGGGCTGGCCGGGCAGGCCGCATTATAAATTTGATCGCAGGGGATATCCTGCCACTGCTTTACATCCCCTTCGATAAAACGAAACCGGGGGTTTTGCAAAAACGGTTCTATGTTGCTTTTGCGGCCGGTAAACAGATTGTCCAGCACGGTCACCTGATTTTCGGGGTTCTGCAGCAGTCGGGCACACAGATTGCTGCCCAAAAAGCCTGCGCCGCCGGTTACCAAAATTCGATTCATTGTTACGCTCCACTCTGCCAAGCACTCCCCCTGCCGCCAAAGCCGCCGGCCGCGGGGGTTATCTAAAGCCCTGTTTTCCATGCTTTTGCGGCATGGGCAGGGAAAAACACCACTTTATAACATAGCATATCAGCCCTGCATTTTCAATGCCATTTGTCTGGTTTTTAACCATTTTTTAGAAAATGGGCGGTTTTTGGGGGCTTTGCCTGCCCAAACGCCGGTTTACAGGGCGTTTTTCTGGCCCTGCAGCAGGTTGAGCTGCAGCTCAAAATTTTTGCGGGCATTCTTTCCGCTGGTATCCAGAATCAGGCCGCACACAAGGCTCAGCAGCGCCGCCATCAGAATAAACCCGCTCACGATCAGGGTGGGGAAACGCGGCACAAGGCCCGTCAGCGTGAATTCCGCAAACACCGACACAAACAGCCCCATGCCCAAAACCCCCAGCACCGCCGTGATCAGGCCGAAAAACGGCAGGGGCTTATAGTCTTTATACAGGCGCAGAATGGTCATCAGCACCTTGAAGCCATCCGAAAAAGTGTTCAGCTTGCTCTCGCTGCCCTGGGGGCGGTCACGATAGCCCACAGGCAGGCTGCACAGGCGGAAATTTTTATCCAGTGCGTGAATGGTCATTTCGGTTTCGATCTCAAAGCCCTTGCTCAGCACCGGGAAGCTTTTTACAAAAATATAGCTGAACGCGCGGTAGCCCGTCATGATATCCGTGATATTGCCGCGGAAAAAGCGGTTGACCAGCTGGCGCACCAGCACATTGCCGCTGTTGTGGAACGGGCGCTTGTTCTCGGTGAAATAGGTACTGGAAAGTCTGTCACCGATCACCATATCCATACCGTTTTGCAGCACAGCATCACACATGGCGCGCGCATCCTCGGCGGGATAGGTGTCGTCGCCGTCCACCATCAGATAGCATTCGGCGTTGATCTCGCGGAACATGGCGCGGATCACATTGCCCTTGCCCTGTCGGCTTTCATGGCGCACCACCGCACCGGCGCTGCGGGCAATGGCGGCGGTATCATCGGCCGAATTGTTATCATACACATACACCGTGGCCTCGGGCAGGGCCGCGCGGAAATCGGCCACCACCTTGCCAATGGTTTGTGCTTCGTTGTAGCACGGGATCAGAATTGCAATTTTATCCATAGGTTTATTTTATTTCCTCATTTGCGGGCTCCGATGCAGGCTCGGGCTCGTCCGGTTCATCCACCAGGCGCACAGCAATACGGCTGGCGTGATAGGCGTTGGTGTTGCGGTTCATCAGTTCGCGCACCAGCGCAAACACGGTGGCCAGCAGCGGCACCCCCAGCACCATGCCCAGTGCGCCGCCCACAGCGCCGCCCACCATCAGTGCCGCCAGCACCCACATGGTGGGCAGGCCCACACGGTCGCCCAGAATGTGCGGGCCGATCACCTTGCCGTCCAGCTGCTGCAGCACTAAGATCATGATCAAAAATTCATAGCCCTGTGCGGTGTTTTCCAAAACCACCAGCAAAAAGCCGACCACCGCGCCCACAATGGGGCCCACGATGGGCACGATATTGGTAATGGCCACCACCAGCGAGATCAGCCCCACAAACGGCAGCCCCAGCAGCGACATGACGATCAGCGTGAGAACGCCCATCACCATGCTGTCGATGCATTTGCCCTCAAAAAAGCCCTTGCACATGCTGTTGGCCACTTCGCACAGGTTAAACAGCTTTCGCACCTGGCGACGGCTTAAAAAGCACCAGGCCAGCTTGCGCGCCTGCCCCAGCAGCTTTTGCTTGTCCAGCAGCATATACACGGCAAAGGCGATCGAGGTGAACGCCTGCACGATGCCGTTGCCCACCGCACGGCTGTAGCCGATCAGCAGTTCGATGTGGCTGGTGATCTCCCACACGGCGCTCAGGATCAGGCGCGAAACATCCGTGATCTGCTCACGGTAGCGGGCCATTTCCAGCAGGATCGAATTGTCCGGCAGGCCCAATTTGATGGAAATGCGGCGCACCACTGCCGTGGCCGAATCGTAGTAATAGGGTAGGTTTTTCAAAAGCAGCTGCACGCTTTCCACAAGGCTGGGTGCCATTTGCGTGATCAGCAGCACCAGCAGCCCCAGCACCAGCACCATGCTGATCAGCACCGCCACGCCGCGCTTTTTTACGCCGTGGCTTTCCAGTGCGCGCACCGGGATATCCAGAAGATACGCCAGACCAATGCCCACAAAAAACGGGGTGAGAATGTTTAACACCCACGATGTCAGCGCCCACACCTGACTCCAGCAGTCGATCAGAAGATACAGCAGAATGCCCGCCAAAAGCAGCAATAGCTTTTCGTGAAAGTCCTTGGCGATGCGCCGGCGCAGCGGTTTCATAAAAGCTGTTTCCCCCTTTCCTGCCAACGGTCACATAGATATAGCTATTATAACATACATTCTTAAAAAAGTATTACAAAATAAAAAACTTCTTTGCCCTGCGCGCAAAAAAAGCAGCCCGGATCGCATGGTCCGGGCTGCTGTGCATAGCAGAGTGTTTATTTAAGATCAGCGCTTGCGGTGCAGCGTGGAAATATCCACAAGCTCCAGTGTGTCAAGGTCATGGCCGCTGCGCAGGGTATCCACCAGCACACGGGCGGTATCAATGGCCGTGATGCAGGGAATGCTCAGCTCGGTGGCCTTGCGGCGGAACTTTACGGAATCGCGGCTGGGGTCACGCCCCTTGGCGCTGGTGCTGATGATATAATCCACCAGTCCGCTTTCCAGCAGGTCCACCATGTTGGGGCGAGCGCCGCTCACCTGGCGCACCAGACTGCAGGGGATCATCTGGCTGTTCAGCCAGGCGCAGGTGCCTGCCGTGCCGTACAGCTTGTAGCCGTAATCGTGCAGCTTCCATGCAATGTCGGTCACTTCGTGCTTATCCGAATCCTTTACGCTGATGATGCAGCAGCTGCCGGGGCCGGGCTTTTTATACTCGTAGCCTGCGCCGATCATGCCCTTGAGCAGGGCGCCGTGGAAGCTGCGGTCAATACCCAGCACCTCGCCGGTGCTCTTCATTTCGGGTCCCAGCATGGTATCCACGCCGTGCAGCTTTTCAAAGCTGAACACGGGCACCTTTACGGCCACATAATCGGCATTGGGGAACAGGCCCGTGCCGTAGCCCATATCGGCCAGCTTTTCGCCCAGCGTGCAGCGCACAGCCAGATCCACCATGGGCACGCCGGTCACCTTGCTGATATAGGGCACCGTGCGGCTGGAACGGGGGTTCACCTCGATCACATACACCTTTTCGTTCTGCACGGCATACTGCACATTCACCAGGCCCACCACATGCAGTTCCCGGGCAAATCGGCCGGTGTAGTCCACCAGCGTGTCGATCACCTTTTTGCTCAGGTGCTGGGGCGGATAGCAGCAGATGGAGTCGCCCGAGTGAACGCCGGTGCGCTCTACCTGCTCCATGATGCCGGGGATCAGGAAATCGGTGCCGTCGCAGATGGCATCCACTTCGCACTCGGTGCCGTAGATGTATTTATCCATCAGCACAGGGTGGCTCATATCCACATGGGCGGTGATAACGCCCATGTATTCGGTCACATCGGCGCTGCTGTAGGCCACGATCATATTCTGGCCGCCCAGCACATAGCTGGGGCGCATCAGCACGGGATAGCCCACTTCCTCGGCAGCCTTGAGTGCCTCGGTGAGGGTGTATACGGTGCGGCCCTCAGCACGGGGAATGCCGCAGCGCTCCAGCAGTTCGTCAAAGCGCTCACGGTCCTCGGCTTCGTCAATGGCATCGGCGGGGGTGCCCAGAATGGGCAGGCCGATCTCCTCCATGTGCTTGGCCAGCTTGATGGCGGTTTGGCCGCCAAACTGCACCACGCAGCCGTCCGGCTTTTCGGTGGCGATGATATCGTCCACACTTTCGGGGGTGAGGGGGTCAAAATACAGGCGGTCGCCGGTGTCAAAGTCGGTGGAAACGGTTTCGGGGTTGTTGTTTACCAGCACTGCCTCGCAGCCGTTTTCCTTCAGGGTCCACACAGCGTGTACCGAGCAGTAGTCAAACTCGATGCCCTGGCCGATGCGGATGGGGCCCGAACCGAACACCAGAATCTTTTTCTTGTTGGGGTCGCTGCGCTCGGCAATAAAGTCGGCCGCTTCGTTATCGCCGTCATGGGTGGAATAGAAATACGGCGTGCGGGCTGCAAATTCAGCGGCGCAGGTATCCACCATCTTAAAGCCGGCACGGCAGTTCTGCACGGGAACCGTGGGCACCTTGGCCAGGCGGCAGATGGTTTTATCCTGGAAGCCGTACTTTTTGGCCTCCAGATACTTTTCCTTGGTCAGCTCGCCGTTGGCAAGGCCGGTTTCCAGATCGGCCAGATGCTGCATTTTATCCAGGAACCAATGGTCGATCTTGGTGATCTTATGAATGATCTTATGATCCACGCCGCGCTTGAGTGCCTCGTACACGCAGAACACGCGCTCGGAATCCTGCACATGCAGATGCTCGATGATCTCGGGGGTGGACAGCTTTTCAAAGTCTGCCAGGGTGAGGGTGTCCATGCCCAGCTCAATGCTGGAAACAGCCTTCATCATGGCGGCCTCAAAGCTGTTGCCGATGGCCATGATCTCGCCCGTGGCCATCATCTGGGTGCCCAGACTCTTATCGGCATACACAAACTTATCAAACGGCCATTTGGGGTATTTCACCACCACATAGTCCAGTGCAGGCTCAAAGCAGGCGCAGGTTTCGCCGGTCACATCGTTCATGATCTCATCCAGCGTGTAGCCGATGGCGATCTTGGTGGCCACCTTGGCAATGGGATAGCCCGTTGCCTTGGATGCCAGTGCAGACGAACGGCTCACGCGGGGGTTCACTTCGATCACGGCGTAGTCAAAACTGTCGGGCTTCAGGGCAAACTGGCAGTTGCAGCCGCCCTCGATGCCCAGCTCGCTGATAATATCCAGCGCAGCGGTACGCAGCATCTGATATTCGTGGTCGCTCAGGGTCTGGCTGGGGGCCACCACCACGCTGTCGCCGGTGTGAATGCCCACGGGGTCCAGGTTTTCCATGTTGCACACGGTGATCACATTGCCCTTATGGTCACGCATCACCTCGTACTCGATCTCTTTCCAGCCGGAGATGCACTTTTCCACCAGAATCTGGTGAATGGGCGAAAGGCGCAGGCCGTTGGTGGCGATCTCGTGCAGCTTCTGCGGGGTTTCGCAAATGCCGCCGCCGGTGCCGCCCATGGTAAAGGCGGGGCGCACGATCACGGGATAGCCGATCTCTTTGGCAAACTCCATGGCGCTGTCCAGATCTTCCACCACCTTGCTGGGAATGATGGGCTGGTGCAGCTTTTCCATGGTGTCTTTAAACAGCTGGCGGTCCTCGGCACGGTCGATGGTATCCGGCTTGCAGGCCAGCAGGCGCACGCCGCTTTTATCCAAAAAGCCGTTGCGGGCCAGCTCCATGCTGATGTTCAGGCCCATCTGGCCGCCCAGGTTGGGCAGAATGGCATCCGGCTTTTCCTTTTCGATGATGCGCTCCACCACGCTCACCTTCATGGGCTCGATATACACATGGTCGGCCACATTGGGGTCTGTCATAATGGTGGCAGGGTTCGAGTTCAGCAGCACGGTCTCAATGCCTTCGGCTTTGAGCGCGCGGCAGGCCTGGGTGCCGGAGTAGTCGAACTCCGCAGCCTGACCGATGATAATAGGGCCGGAACCGATCACCAGCACCTTTTTAATACTGGGGTCCTTAGGCATCGGGAGTCACTCCTTTCGCAGCCGCGATACGGCTGATAAATTCATCAAACAAAAATTCGCAATCCTTGGGGCCGCCGCTGGCTTCGGGGTGGAACTGCACGGTTTTGCAGTTCCAGCGGGTGTAGTCCATGCCCTCGCAGGTTTTATCGTTGGCATTCACATAGCTTACATGGCCCACGCTCTCGGGCAGGGTTTCGCCCATCACGGCATAGCCATGGTTCTGGCTGGTGATGTAAGTGCGCGCACCGCTTTCGTGGGTAACGGGCTGGTTGCCGCCGCGGTGGCCGTATTTCAGCTTGCAGGTTTTCGCACCGGCGGCCAAAGCCGTGAGCTGGTGGCCCAGGCAGATGCCAAAGGTGGGAATGCCGGTATCCAGCATTTTTGCAATGTTGGCAATGATCTGGGTGTTTTCAGCCGGGTCTCCGGGGCCGTTGGAAAGCATCAGGCCGTCGGGATGAATGGCCATCACCTCTTCGGGGGTGGCTGTGCCGGGCATCACCGTTACACGGCAGCCGCGCTTTTCCAGGCAGCGCACAATGTTGGCCTTGCAGCCATAGTCCATCAGCGCCACATGATACTTGCCGCCGGGGTTGTAGGTGCGCATTTCGGTGCAGCTTACCGCCTTGACAGCGTTCACCACAGCGTAGGCGTTGATCTCGGCCAGCAGGGCGGTTTTGCGCTCGCTCTCCCCCTGCGGGTCAAACTCGGTGGTGATGGCGCCGTTCATCACGCCCTTTTCGCGGATGATGCGGGTGAGGCGGCGGGTATCCACGCCTTCAATGCCAATGGTGTTGTTTTCCTTCAAAAATGCATCCAGCGTTTTTTCGCAGCGGAAATTGCTGGGGGTTTTGCAGGCCTCGCGCACGATATAGCCCTTGGCCCAGATCTTGGGGCTTTCGTAATCCTGGCTGTTCATGCCGTAGTTGCCGATCAGCGGATAGGTTTGGGTGATGATCTGGCCATAGTAGCTGGGGTCGGTCAGGGTTTCCTGAAAGCCCACCATGCCGGTGGCAAACACCACTTCACCCACCGTAGTGCCGGTGCAGCCAATGCTTTCGCCCTGCAGCACCATGCCGTTTGACAGTAACAGATATGCGTTCATGCTTTAACGCCCTCTCTTTGCTCAATAGGTAAAATTACTCGTTGATGGTCTGCTTGGCCTGCTGCTTCATTTTGCGGCTGCCCAAATGCACCAGAGGCAGCTTGCCCTCGGCACAGATGGGGCATTCTTCGGGCAGATAGTTGGGCAGGTCCAGCTTGATGGCGCTTGCCACAATGGGAATGGGGCTGGGAGCTTCGGCCTTGGTGCGGTCCACCACGCAGGTGATGCCCAGGCACACGCCGCCGGCCTCTTCGATCACGCGCTTGGTTTCCAGGCTGCTCACGCCGGTGGTCACAACATCCTCGGCGATCAGGCATTTTTCACCGGGGTGAATGGCAAAGCGCTTGAGAGTCATCACATTGTCCACACGCTCGGTAAAAATGGCGCGCTTGCCCAGCTGGCGGCCCAGCTCGTAAGCGTACACGATGCCGCCCATGGCAGGGCCTACGATCACATCAACATCCAGATCCTTCAGCTGCTCGGCCACATTCTGCATTACCATAGCGCACTTATCGGGATACTGCTGCAGATAGGCCATCTGGCAGTAGGCGCTGCTGTGGCGGCCGCTGCTCAAAAGAAAATGGCCTTCGAGAAAAGCCTCGCATTCTTTCAGAACTTCTTTTACATCGGTCATGGGGATCTTCCTCCTTAAAAATTCAATTTATCTTATCACAGCTTGCATATAATTGCAAGATTTTTTGAATAATATTCATTATTCATTGCATATAATTGCAAAATATGCATTTATTCCGTTCTATCCGTCCGCTCACACCCGTGCGCAGCCGCGGATCTCCTCCAGGGTTTTCACATTGTGCTCGTCCATCCAGATCTCGATCTCCTCGGTCACACGCTGGCAGGCAGCCGGGTCTGCAAAGCTGGCTGCGCCCACCTGCACGGCCGTTGCTCCTGCCATGATAAACTCAATGGCATCGCGGCCCGTGGCAATGCCGCCAAGGCCCACCACCGGAATGTTCACCGCACCCACAGCCTGCCATACCATGCGCAGAGCCACCGGGCGAACGGCAGGGCCGCTGAGGCCCGCAAAAATATTGTTGAATACCGGGCGGCGCTTTTCAATGTCAATGGCACAGGCCTGCAGGGTGTTGATCAGGCTGATGCCGTCGGCACCGGCGGCTTCCACCGCCTTGCACATGGCCACCATGTCCTCGGCCTGCGGGCTCAGCTTCACGATCAGGGGCTTGGTGCACACGCTGCGCACCTTGCTGACCACCTCGGAGGCGCTTTCGGCCTTGACGCCGTAGGCCATGCCGCCCGCCTTCACATTGGGGCAGCTGATATTCAGCTCAATGATATCCACATCGCTGGCCGAGAGCATTTCTGCCCCCTGCACATATTCCTCAATGCTGTGGCCGCCCAGATTGGCCCACACGGTGGTGCCCAGCTTTTTCATTTCGGGCAGCTCCACATCAATAAAGTGCTGCACACCGGGGTTTTGCAGGCCGATGCTGTTGATCAGGCCCGCCGGGGTCTCCCACAGGCGCTCGCCCTGATTGCCGGGCTGGCCGTGCAGGGTAAGGCCCTTGCCGGAAATGCCGCCCAGACAGCTGAGATCACAGATATCGGCATATTCGCCGCCAAAGCCAAAGGTTCCGCTGGCAGCCACCACCGGGCCTGCCATTTCCACGCCGCACAGCTTTACACGAAGATCGCTCATGCCTGTACCTCCCCGCCGTAAATTTCGGCTGCATCAAACACAGGGCCGTTTTTGCACACGCTCTTGGCACCGCCCGCCGTATGGCAGGTGCAGCCCAGGCACGCGCCAATGCCGCAGGCCATCTTTTTTTCCAGGCTCACCAGGCACTTGGTATTTGTCTCGGCGCACTTGGCGGCCACATTCTTCATCATCACATCCGGGCCACACACGAGCACCAGATCATAGTCTTTTGCATCAAAAAGGTCGGTCACAAACCCATGGAAGCCCACAGCGCCCGTATCGGTGCTGACCTTGACCAGCCCGCACAGATGGCGGTACGGCTCCATTTCGTATACTTCCTCGCGGAAGCCGCAGAAAAGATCGGGCTTGGTGCCCGCAGCGGCCAGCTCGCGGCACAGCTGATACAGCGGTGCGGTGCCAATGCCGCCGCCCACCACGGCGATCTTTTTGTATGCGGCGGTGAGGGCCTGCACATCAAATCCGTTGCCCATGGGGCCGGTAACGCGGATCACATCGCCCTCTTCCAGCTGGGAAAGCTTTTCGGTGCCCTCGCCCTTTACCTGATACAGAAATTCCAGCGATTCCTGCCGGGCATCAAAGCTGTGCAGGCTGATGGGGCGGCTTAAAAAAGGCGCTTCGTCATCGGCCCAGCCGCGCAGCATAAAAAACTGGCCGGCGTGGGGGGCGTGTTCTTCATCGACCCACGACACACGCATTTTCATAATGTTTTCGGCTACTTCCTGCTGGCCGAGAACCACGGTTTCACAGCTTGCTGCACGCATCGGCGATCGCCTCCTTCATTTTTACGCATTCGTTGTAGGCGGCTTCGTCAAACTTTACGCCGGGCTGCTTTTTGCGTGCCAGCAGAATGCCGCGGCTGCTGTTCACCACGCCGCCGTTGCCGCAGGAAAGATACTGGGCAATGTCGGGGGCGGTGCCGCCCTGTGCGCCGTAGCCGGGGATCAGGAAGAAGCTGTCCTTATAGCGGGCGCGGATCTCGGCGGCTTCCTCAATGTGCGTGCCGCCGATCACAAGGCCCACGCTGGAATAGCCGCTTTCGCCCATGGCCTGCTTGCCCAGCTCGTTGAGCTTGTCGCCCACCATATCATACACATGGCGGCCATCGGCCAGCTTTTCATACTCAAAGTCTTTCGCGCCGGGGTTGCTGGTGCGCACCAGCACAAACACGCCCTTGCCCTTTTGCTGCATATACGGCATATAGGGCTGAATGGAATCCAGGCCCATGTAAGGAGCCAGCGTGATGAAATCGGCCTCGAAATCGCCCTCAAAGTGTGCCTTGGCATACATTTCGGCGGTTTTGGCAATATCGCCGCGCTTGATATCGGCGATCACGGGCACACCGGCGGCGCGCACAGCGGCCAGCGTGTCAGCATAGGCCTTCATGCCGTCCATGCCCAGGCTTTCGTAATAGGCGATCTGCACTTTAAAGCAGCCTGCCACAGCCTTGGTGGCCTCGATGATGGCCTTGTTGAAGGCCACAATGTTTTCGCCGGCGGTTTTGGCCGAGTCCACAAAATCCTCAGGCAGATAGGAAATGTCGGTGTCAAGGCCCACGCACACAGGGCCGCGGGCGGCCACGGCATCATACAGTTTGTCCATGTTTGTCATAATATTACCCTCCGTATATTTTGTGGTGTTATTTATTGATCCTTCCAGGTCATTCGGCCATTGTGGAATGTATATTTCACCTTGCCGGTCAGCTGCACGCCCTCGTAGGGGCTGTTTTTGCTTTTGCTGTGCAGGGCTTCGTTGTGTACGGTCCATTGCTCGGCCAGATCGACCAGCGCAATGTCGGCATCATAGCCGATCTCCAGCTTGCCCTTGTTCTGCAGGCCCAGAATGGCTGCGCCGTTGGTGCTCATCAGCTCGGCCAGCTGCTGCAGCGGCAGCCCGCATTGCAGGCACAGCTTGGTGTAGCAGATGGCAAAGGCGGTTTCCAGCCCCACCATGCCTGCTGCGCCGTTCTGCTTTTCCTCGGCGGTGTGGGGTGCATGGTCGGTGCCGATGGTATCCACCGCCCCCAGACGGATGGCCTCTACCAGTGCATCCACATCGGCCTGCTCGCGGATGGGCGGGTTTACACGGTAATCGCACACATCCTTGGTCCACCACAGGTGATGCGGCGTAACCTCGCAGGTAACGGGTGCGCCCTTCCAGCGGCTGGCTTCGATGGCCTCAATGGCCTCTTTGGTGGAAACATGGCAGAAATGCAGGCGGGTGCCGTAGTATTCGGCCAAATGCAGATTGCGCACGGTTTCAATGTTTTCCGCCAAGCGGTAATCCCACTTGCTGATCTGCATATCCTCGGCGTGCGACATGATGGTGATGCCCTTTTGCTGGCAGATGGCAAAGGCGCGTGCCATGGTCTGGTTGTTCTGCACGCCCTTGCCGTCCTCGGTCACAAAGCGCACCGTGGCAGGCAGCGTTTTCAGATGATCCAGCGTTTCACCGTCAAAGTCCTTGGTGATGCTCAGGGTTTGGTTGCAGCCGCACAGGCCCACACGCTCGGCCTCCTGCATTACGCTGTTGGCAATGGCCACGCTGGAGCACACGGGGTTTGTGTTGGGCATCAGGTTTACAAAGGTATAGCCGCCTGCCGCAGCTGCCTGGCTGCCGGTGGTGATGTCCTCTTTATACTCAAAGCCGGGCGTGCGCCAATGGCAGTGGGTGTCCACAAAGCCGGGCAGCGCCGTAAGGCCGCGGCAGTCCAGCGTTTCCTCGCCGGGCCCGGCTTCCAGCTGCAGGCCCTTAGAAAAAATTTTGCCGTCCCGCACGCAAAGGTCAAACTTTTCGCCATTTGTGCCAGTAAGATTTTGCAGGATCATGGTATTTTTTCCTTTCTGTTCTGCCCGGCCGCGCCGGGGGGGTCTTTTGGGTTTTGGGTAAAAAAAAACTTTTCCCCAAAAAAGGAAAAGTCAAAAGCAAATATAAAAACGGGAAAAAACAGCGCCGCCGCACTTTCGCATGAATGCCTGATCCATTCGCTTATGCATGGCTGCTTCCTCCTGTTTTTTCTTTGCAGGATCGCGCGCCTTCTCCGGAGAGCCGCTCCGGGGCCGGAAGCGCTCCCGCCCATTTAATCTAAATGATATATTATCATAAATCCGGTGTTTCTGTCAATTCCATGGCATGACGGAATTTACCAAAAAACTGCGTTTGTTTTTGTTACATTTGATTTTTCTCCAAAAAAGCGGCAGACCCCCGCCGGGCCTGCCGCTGTGCGCCGTTATTTTCCCTTACATTTATATAGTAGCCCCGCCCGGCAGCGCTGCAGGGCCTTTTGGCAGGCGGCTTCTCTGCGCTCCTGCTCTTTTTGATATTGCTTTACCGCTTTTTTGTAGGCCTCCTGCTCAAGCTCTGCCTGTTTTTGATACGCCTTCACGGCATTGCAATAAGCCTTTTCGCGCGCGGCGCATTCCTGCTGATACGCCGCCACCGCCGCCAGATATGCGCAGTTTTCGTTTTGGAACAGGCATTCCTCCCTCTGCGCCGGGCAGTCGGCCCACGCCGCTGCTGTCATGGATGCCGAAAGCACCAGCGCTGCCAGCACCCCTGCCGCCTTTTTGCTTTTCATACGGCAAGCCCCCTTTCCTATCCCATTCTAAGCAGGCCCAGGGCAAAGGGTGCCGCCTGCCCTATGGTTTTTTCTGTGAGCCAAAAGAAAAACCGGGCCCTTGCAGCCGGGTTAGGGCTGAAAGTCCCGATTTTCTAAGGCAATACCGCATAATTCTAAGTGCCGATGCAGCGAGCGAGAAGTGCAAGCTGCTAAGCAAAAAGCGCAGATAATACTTTGTGTATTATCGAGCATTTTTGCAACGCAGATTGTGCTTCGCAGCCGCGGCAGCGGTGCTTGAGCTGTCAGGCGGGAATTGTGCGGTGTTGCCTTAAAAGCGGATCGAGCGTGCGGCGGCATTTTCAGGCCTGCTCGCACATTTTCCGGTATTCCTGCAGCTGCGCCATGGTTTCGGCGGCAGCGTTCTGCTTTGCGGCGGCCTGATACCAGCGGGCTGCATGGGCCACTGCATCGGCAGCCGAAACCAGCGGGTGCCAGTCCAGCATGGCGCGGGTGGGGCTTTCGTCCCGCTGCACTTGCTCCAGCCCGTGCCGGGGCGGCTGGCCGTAGCGAATATCGTGATAGTCCGGATCGTAGGCATCGCGCAGCACCTGCACCATATCCCCCACCGTGAGCATGGGTTCGTCCTGCGGGCGGAAATTCCATGCCTGACTGAACGCCTGCGGCTGCTCCCACAGCTTTTGGCCAAGGCACAGATAGCCCGCCAGAATATCCAGCACATACTGCCACGGCTTGGCTGCATTGGGGTTGCGGATGGTAAGGGCCTCGCCGGCCTGCATGGCACGGATGCAATCGGGGATCAGGCGATCCTTGGCCCAGTCGCCGCCGCCCACCACATTGCCGCTGCGGCCCATGGCAATGCCCTTGCCCTGCGGCAGCAAAAAGGTGCTGCGATAGGTAGCGATGAGAATTTCCGATGCCGCCTTGCTGTTGCTGTAGGGGTCAAACCCGCCCAGCAGCTCGTTGGGGCGGCTTTGGCCGTTGGCCGCCTGCTGGGCGCAGCGATCGGTGGTGACAAAAATGCCGCAGCGGCATTCGGCCGTGGCACGAATGCCTGCCAGCACATTCAGGGTGCCGATCACATTGATGGCATAGGTTTCGTCGGGGCATTCATAGCTAAGGCCCACCAGCGGCTGTGCCGCCAGATGAAACACCACCTGGGGCTTGTGGGCGGCAAAAATTTCCAGAATGCGGCCTTCATCGCGAATGTCGGCACGCTCCAGTGTGATTTTTTCTGCAAGACCTGCTGCGGCAAACACGCCGTTCGGGCTGCCGGTGCCGCGGGCCGTGCCCACCACCCTGGCCCCCATGGCACTCAGCCACAGGCACAGCCATGCGCCTTTAAAGCCGGTGCAGCCGGTGACCAAAACGGTTTTATTTTTCCAGAATGTCGAATTGACCATGTGTTGTTCCTCAAAAAGAAATCGTGTTGGGGCCACTGCCATGGCAGGGCCCATGTGTAATCTTTTTTCAGTATACCAAGAATCCGCCCCCGATTGCAAGTTTTGCCGTATAAGATCACAAAACTTTTGCTGCCCACTTTTTTTCGGGGCGGATTTGTATTATAATAATGTGAAATGATCGTTCACCAATGTGCATCAGGCCCTGCCGCCTATGCAGGCAATGAGAGGAATATCATGCTGATTTTGATCCTTGCCGCCCTTTTGTGGCTGGCACTTTTATTTTTTACCCTTCGCGCCTTAAAGCGAAACCGCCGCCCCTCGCTGCGGGTCTGCCGCAAGCTGGAGCCCCGCCGCTATCGCCCCGCCGGGCGCCGCGGGCGCTGCCTGCGCTATCGCTGGCAGGGTGAAGTTGCCGATGCCTTTGGCGCACATACGGCTGCCATGCAAACCGAGCCCCTGCCGCCGGTACACCGCAAAAAGGGCGTTTCTGCCTTTGGTGTGGTGATGGGCGTGAACGCCGTGCTGGCTGTGCTGGTGGTGGCGCTGCTTGTGCGCGGCGGTGTGCCCAAGCCCGGCAGCGGCGAAAACACCGCTTCCGGCAGCGCCAGCTCACAGGCTGCCGAAAGCCAGAGTAGCCAGCCGGAGCCTACCCCCGAGCCCACACCCGAGCCTACGCCAGAGCCTACCCCCGCCCCTTCTTCGCCGGACCCGCTTGCACCGGAATGCAGCCTGTATGACGGCAGCGCCTACAGCACCGGCACCTGGATGAAGGTGCATCTGAATGAGGACGAGCCCAATGAATCGGCCACCGTGACCGTGAGCGTGTGCGACCATGGCACCGGCGAAGAGCTGTGGCACAGTGAAGAAAAGCTGACTGCCGAGGATTCGATCTCCTATTGTCTGGAGGAGCCCAACAACTACACCATCACCGCCTATACCACAAGCCCTTCCGGCGTGCAAAGTGAGCCGCTGACCCTTACTGTGAAAATTTACTCATAACACCGGCAAAGCAACAGCCGCCCCTCCCGTGCCGAAGCACACAGAGGGGCGGCTGATTTTTATTGCTTATTCTGCCTGCGGCTGTGCGTTACAGCTCGATCTTGCCGGTTTCCTTGTTGATCACATAGTAGGCGGCGCTTTCCTCGGGCTTGATATACACCTTCATGGAGTGAATGCCGATCTTGTGGGTGGCGCGGTAGGCCGCACGGCAGCGCTCTTGAATTTCGGCCACATCCAGCTCATGGCCGCAAGCCTGCACATACACCTCCGGCACCATGGCGGCGCGGATCTTACGGCTGCTCTCGCGCACCTTTTTTTCGGCGGCGTTCACAGCAGGGGCAGCCTTTTCCATGGCCTGCTCGGCGGTTTCACGGGCTTTTTTCATCACGGGCTCTGCAGCGGCCTGCAGCTCTTCCACAGCGTTTGTGATCACAGGTTCAGCAGCTTCCAGGGCCTTTTTGGTTTCGGCCTTTGCAGCCTGCACGGTTTGCTTAATGCTCTTTTTTGCCATGATTGTTCCCTCCAACAATTCCGCCGGGTGTTCCGGCACTGTATTTGCAAAAGGCCCATTGTGCCCTTTGTTATCTTTGAATGCGCCCGGAGATATCGCCCCCTGCCAGTTTTTCCACCTCGGCCACCGACACCATGTTGAAATCGCCCTCAATGGTGTGCTTGAGCGCCGAAGCCGCCGAGGCGAACTCCACGGCCTGCTTGTCGGTTTTTCCGGTCAGGATCGAATAGATCAGGCCTGCGGCAAAGCTGTCGCCGCCGCCCACACGGTCCACGATATGGATCTCATACTTGCGCGAGAAGAAATATTCGCCGCTTTGGGCGTTGTACAGCAGCGCGCTCCAGCCATTGTCGGAAGCGCTGTGGCTTTCGCGCAGGGTAATGCCCACTTTTTCCATGCCAAAGCGGTCTGCCAGCTGCTTGGCCACGCTTAAATAGCCCGCCTCGTTCAGCTTGCCCTCGCGCACATCGCTGCCCTCGGCCTCAATGCCGAACACATCCTTCACATCTTCCTCGTTGGCAATGCACACATCCACATACTGGCACAGATCGCTCATGGCGGCACGGGCCTGCTCATGGCTCCACAGCTTGCTGCGATAGTTCAGATCGCAGCTGATCTTTACGCCGCGCTCTTTGGCCGCCTGACAGGCCGCACGGCACAGCTGCACCAGATTTTCGCCCAGCGCCGGGGTGATGCCCGTAAAGTGGAACCAATCGGCCCCCGCAAAAATTCGATCCCAGTCAAAATCCTCGGCAGTGGCTTCCTGAATGGCGCTGTGCGCACGGTCGTAAATGCACACCGAGCCGCGCTGTGCTGCGCCTTTCTCGTTAAAGTAAATGCCCACGCGGCTGCCCCCGCGGGTGATCAGGCTGGTATCCACGCCAAAGCGGCGCAGATCGTTTACCACGCACTGGCCAATGGTGTGGGCGGGCAGCTTGGTGACGAATGCGGCATCCAGCCCAAAGTTTGCCAGCGACACCGCCACATTGGCTTCGCCCCCGCCAAAGGTGAATTCCAGATTGCTTGCCTGCACAAAGCGCTCGTGATGATACGGCTGTAGGCGGATCATGATCTCGCCAAAGGTAATAACTCTCATAATGGCATTCTCCTTATTTTTCTACCAGATGCACCGCAAAGCCTGCGATCTCGCCGTTCATATAAATAAAGGTGCGGCGGCCGTTTACCAGCTTGGCACTGCTTTCATCAAAGGTAATGCCGCGCTGCTGCAGGTGATAGATCGCGCGCTCGGTGTTGCTGCACTTGATGGCAATGTGCCCGCTGGTGCCGCGCCCGCCGCCTTTCATCACTTCAAACTCGCGCTTGCCCACAAAAAAGCTGTTGCTCTGCTCGGCGCTCTGCATATGGAACAGGCTGCACAGCAGCTGTGCGGTGCGGGCAGCCTCGGCATCGTCGGCGCAGTTGAGGCCCACATGCCCCAGGCGCAGATCCAGCATGGCGTCCACAGCCTCGCGGCACAGGGCGGTGATCTTATCCCACTCACCGGCGCGGATCATATCGCTTTTGCACATCCATGTGCCGCCCACAGCCATCACCTGCTCGCTGGCAAGATAATCGCGCACATTCTTGGCATTGATGCCGCCCGTGCACATCCAGCGGGCACCTTTTAATGCCGCGCCGATGTTTTTCAGCATGGCCACGCCGCCGTTGGCTTCGGCCGGGAAATATTTGATCACTTCGCAGCCCTGGTTCATGGCCCGCTGCATTTCGCCGGGGGTCATGGTGCCGGGCATGGCCACGCTGCCCTGCTCCAGCACATACTGCACCACCTCGGAATCATACCCCGGTGACACAATGAACTGTGCGCCTGCCGCCAGCGCACGGCGGGCTTGGTCTTTGGTAAGCACCGTGCCTGCGCCCAGCAGCATTTCGGGCATTTCGCTGTGGATCAGGCGAATGCATTCTTCGGCACACTCGGTGCGGAAGGTCACCTCGGCTGCGGGCAGGCCGCCTGCCGCCAGCGCGCGGCACAGGGGCAGCGCTTCTTCCACGCTGTTGAATGCAATTACCGGAATAATACCGATCTTGTAAATTTTTTCTGCCACGGGATTCATAGGCGTAAACCTCCGTTTTGCCGGGTCGGCTCGTTGTTTTGTGTTGTGTAGGGGCTTTGACTTTTGCGCCCTGATTACTCGAATATATATCTACATGATACCCCAGCGCGGCGCATTCGTCAACGGCAGTTTTGGGCGAAAAACGCCGCACTGGCCGCACTGGCGCAGCCAAGCTAAAAAAATTGCAGATTTTTTTATAAAAATCGTTGACAATCCCCTTGCGCTATGGTATATTCTATTTGCAGTTAGTTAAGCCTAACCGCAAATAACACCGCCGCTGCCCCGCTCCAAAGTTTGCTGCCTGCACTTTCCCAAAATAAAGGCCCTGCCTTTCCCCCTTCGGCAAGGCCCCATGCAGGCATAGAAACACGCTGTATAACGATTCTTTCCTGTTTTTATCGGCAGCATTTCCGCGGTGTTTTATCCCTTGCTTTTTCCTATTCATTTCTCCATTCCTATGGAAAAAAGCCGGCTCTTTTAGGGCCGGCTTTTTTCTGTAATGCAAGGCAAATGGCCCCTTCCAAAAGCGGAAAGGGCCATTTGTTTTTTTATCCTCGTGTGCCCACGATGGCGCTGTCATGGCTCCAGCCCTGCAGCAGTGTGGGGGTCATGCCTTCGCGCAGGCCGTTTTGCTTGTATGCTTCCCAGTCTGCCTTGGCCTTTTCGGTGCGAATGGCGGTGCCGTTAATAAACTCCTCACCGTAGGGGTTGGCGGGGTCCGGGTCAGTGGGGTCCCACCCGCGGCGGGTTTCATCGGGGGGGTCAATGGTCAGGGTGCCGGGCATGCCCATCGGGCCGGGGTTTTCGGCATCGTCATAGATCACAACGGTGGTGCCCAGCTTGCATTCATCAAAGATCCACTTCACATCTGCCACTGCCAGGCGAATGCAGCCCAGCGAGGCCGGGGTGCCCAGCTTATTGAATTCATCATATTCCAGATCGTCCTTGTGCTGGGTGTAATAGGGCACCGAGTGGAACAGATAGGCATCCCAGATGCGGGTGGAATACTGCCCATACACATTGCCTGCCAGCGCTCGCCACGGATACTGCACGGGGGTGTTGAAAATGCCCGTGGGGGTGTCGCTGCCGCCGCTGCACACCATGGCCGCATAGGGCTGGGTGTACTGGCCGGTGCCATCGTCGGTATACACGGTCACGCAGCTGGCCGCGCGGTTCACGCAGATCAGATACGGGTAGTTTTCCTGCACCGTAAGATCCAGTTTTTCAAAGCCGCTTTGCGCCCCCAGCCATGCCATAAAATCCTTGCCGTTCTGGCTCCACTGGGCTTCCTGCGTTTGGGTTTGCTGTGCCAGCTGCTCGGCTTCGCTCAGGCTTGCCGCATTCTGGCTTTCGGCCGTTTGGCTTTGGGCGTTGCTTTGGGGCTTGTGCTCATGGCCGCCCAGCACGGTTTTCACCCCCCACACCAGCAGCGCAGCCAGCAGCACACAGCATACCGCAAACACCAGCCGTGCAAACAGGATCTGGCGGCGGCGCTTGGGAGAACGGCGTTTTTTTGAACGATGGGTTGGCATAGAAATGCTCCTTCCAATAAAAGCTATCCTAAAATCTATATTATCTTATCTGTTGTGATTCGCCGATGTTTTGCAGCCCTCCAACGGCACACGGTCAAACACGGTCAAACGATAGATACCGAGTCCCCTGAAAAGTAAGCTTTCCGGCATCCCCTTCCGCAAGCATTCCGTATTCTCTGCCCGGAACCGATAGCTCCATACGGTCACCGCTTTCTACCTGAAAGGTAACATAGTATCGAGTGCTCGATGTTGTGTGGTATCCATGCGCCCCGGACACATCTCCGGCGTTTGGATGCGTGTGATGCGTGGTGTTTTGCCGTTTTGCAACGATCGTCGCACCCACAGACAAACGCGGCGACTGGTTGTTACGGTGCCAGTCTGCAGTTCCTTTTATGACCTGGACAATAAATATGCCGAAAATCGTTACGAACATTACCGTAAAAATTGCCGGGAATGCATACCAAAATAAGCCAAACATATCCTTCAGCCTTTCTTCCTCTTGCCCGGCAGGCGGATCTTTCGGGGGCCAGCGCGGGGCTTTTGGCCGGTTATTAAACCGTATATTGTTTATTTTGCTGTTTTCATTGTACCAAAAGTGTGATCTGTGTGTCAACCATATTCCGTGATTCTGCTGTCATGGCTTTTTTTCACCGAAATGTGTATAATGAAAGCATTCCAGTCAAAACGAGGTGCAGCCGCTATGGGCGATGAACAGGTCATTTTAAAAGAGATTTTCGGCTACGATTCTTTTCGCCACGGTCAGGGGGAGCTGGTGGATGCCATTTTGTCCGGGCACGATGTGCTGGGCATCATGCCCACAGGCGCGGGCAAATCCATTTGCTATCAGGTGCCCGCGCTGTGCATGAACGGCATCACGCTGGTGGTTTCGCCGCTCATTTCACTGATGAAGGACCAAGTGGAAAGCCTGGTGCAGGCAGGCGTGGCCGCCGCGTATTTAAACAGCTCGCTCACCCCGGGGCAGCAGCGCACCGTGCTGGCGCGGGCCGCCGAGGGGCGCTATAAAATTATTTATGTAGCACCCGAGCGGTTGAACACCGACAGCTTTTTGCGCTGGGCGTGCAGCGCCCCCATTGATATGGTCACGGTGGACGAAGCACACTGCATCAGCCAGTGGGGCAAGGATTTTCGCCCCGGGTATCTGGGTATTGCGGATTTTCTGCACGCCCTGCCTGAGCGCCCGCTGGTGAGCGCCTTTACCGCCACCGCCACCGACCGGGTGCGGCAGGATATTGTTTCTGCGCTGGAGCTGCAGGATGCCAAAGTTCTGGTGACCGGTTTCGACCGGCCCAACCTGTATTTTGAGGTGCGCCGCCCCAAAAGCAAACCCGCTGCCCTGCTGCAGGCCATTCGCGAGCAGGGCGACAGCAGCGGCATTGTCTACTGCGCCACCCGCAAAGCGGTGGAGCAGGTGTGTGCGCTGCTGCAGGGCCACGGCATTGCCGCCGGGCGCTATCATGCCGGGCTGGAGCAGGCCGAGCGCCAGCAAAACCAGGAGGATTTTCTGTTTGACCGCATAAAGATCATGGTGGCCACCAACGCCTTCGGCATGGGCATCGACAAATCCAATGTGGGCTATGTGATCCACTACAATATGCCCAAGGATCTGGAAAGCTACTATCAGGAGGCCGGGCGCGCCGGGCGCGACGGTTCGCCCGCCAACTGCATTTTGCTTTACAGCGGGCAGGATGTGCGCATTCAGCAAATGCTGATCGACCGCAGCGAGGAAGAAATGCCCGAGCAGGACCCCGCGCTGCGCGAACAGCTGGCCCAGCGCAGCCGTGAGCGCCTAAAGCAGATGACCTTTTACTGCACCGGCAAAACCTGCCTGCGGGCGCGGATGCTGCGGTATTTTGGCGAACACGCCCCCCAAAGCTGCGGCAACTGCAGCGTGTGCTTAGGGCGCAGTGATGCAGCGGAAAACGACTGGGAGGGTGAGCCTGCCCACACCCGCCGGGAGCATGTGCCCCTGCCCGATGAGGCCGACCGCCCCCAGTGGCAGGGAGACCCGGCCCTGCTGGCCAGGCTGAAGGCGCTGCGCCTTGAGCTTGCCGCCCAGCGCAAGGTGCCTGCCTTTGTGATTTTTTCCGATGCCGCCCTTGCTGCCATGGCGCAGCAGCAGCCCACCGATGAGCAGGCCTTTTTGCAGGTGAAGGGCGTGGGCACGGCCAAGGCCGCCCAATACGCCGCCCCCTTCACCCGCTGCATCCGCGAATACATGAACGAAAAAGGCGGCGACCCCCTGCCCCGCTTTGCCAGCCGAAGCACGGTGTGCGCCGCCCCGCCCAAGCCAAAAGCCCCTGCCGAAGCATCGCCCGAAACCGAGGCCGCCCTTTTGCAGAGGCTGAAAAATGAGATCAGCAATGACTGGCCGCTGACCAAAATGGCCCAAACGCACAGCCTGCCTTTGGCGGCACTGTGCCGGCTTTTGGCAAAGATCGAGTGGGACTAACCGGTTATTCCTTTTTTCCCACCGGCAGCTGCACCGCCATGGTGGTGCCTTTTTCTGAGCTTTCCTCCACCCAAACGCGGCCTGCGTGCAGGTTGGCGATCTCCCAAACCAGCGAAAGCCCCAGCCCTGCGCCGCCGTATTGTCGGCTGCGGGATTTATCCACCCGGAAAAAGGGCTGGAAAATGCTGCGCTGAAATTCCGGCTGAATGCCGCAGCCGGTATCGCTTACGCGAATGAAAACCTCGGTTTCCGTTTGCGTTGCCATCGCCTTCACCGTGCCGCCGGGGCGATTGTATTTGATGGCATTTTCGGTCAGGTTGAACAGCAGCCGGTAGATCAGTGCATCGCTGCCCACCATGGCGGCATCACCGCTGCATTCCAGTGTGATGTTTCGTTTTTCCGCCAGCGGGGCAAGATCGGTGCAGATCTCCTCCAGCATGGGCGCCAGCTGGATCTCATCCTCGCGCGCCACCTGCTGCAGGTTGCTCATTTCCAGCAGGGTCTTGGTCATTTGGGTCAGGCGCTCGGTCTGCTCTTGCAAAAGGCCGAGAAACTCTGCGGTTTCCGGCTGCACATGGGGATGCTCGGCAGAAAAAAGCTCCACCTGCGCCTGCATCAGCGCCAGCGGCGTGCGCAGCTCGTGGGCGGCATTGCCGGTAAACTGCCGCTGGGCCGCAAAGCCGTTGTTCAGGCGTTCCAGCATTTGGTTGAAGGATCGGCTGAACTGCCGGAATTCCGGCAGCACATCCTCGCTGAGCTTCATGTCTGCCAGATTGTTCAGCTGCACTTTTTCGGCCTGTGCGGCAAAGCTGCGCAGCGGCTTGAGGGCGTGCCCGCTGACAAAATAGGCCAATATGCCGCTGAGCAGCGTTACGCCTGCCGTTATGTACCAGTTGGCTGCGCAGAACTCCTGCTGCGCCCCGTTGATCACGATGGTGATATCCTGCCCGGGGCCCGCCTGTGCCGGGTCAAAGCAGGCAGGCTCGGCCCCAATGGTAAAATCCTGAATGGACTGGCCGATGGCATCCATATAATATACGCCGGAAAAGCCAAGCAGCAGCTTCATGCAAATGCAGGCTGCGCCAATGAGCAGAACCGTCATCAAGGTGATGCGCCACTGCAGGGAAAGCCGCTTCATGTTTCCTCGCCTCCCATCAGATAGCCCTCGCCAATGCGGTTGCGGATGGGGTCATACCCCAGCGCCGCCCGCAGTTTTTTGCGCAGGGCCGAAATATGCACGCGAATGGAATTGCTGAAATTGTCCACGCTGTTGTCCCACACATGGTCGATCAGCTCTTCCTGGCTTACCGGCCGCCCCTTGTGTACCATCAGATATTCCAGAATGCCGGTTTCCTTGCGGGTAAGGCTCAAAGGTTCGCCATGCACGGCGGCTGTGCGCGAGCGGGTGTCAAAACTCAGCTCTCCGCAGCGGAGCAGCACATCCTGCTGGGTGAACCGGCGCAGGGTAAGGCTGCGGATGCGGGCTTCCAGCTCGGCCAGATGAAAGGGCTTTGCCAGATAGTCGTTGGCACCGGCATCCAGCCCCTGCACCTTATCCTCCACCTCGCCGCGGGCAGAAAGGATCAGCACCCGGGTCTCGCGGTCGGTTCGGCGCAGGGTGCGCAGCACCGTCATGCCGTCCTTACCCGGCAGGTTGAGATCCAGCAAAACAAGATCATACTGCTCTGCGGCCAGCAGCTCCAGCGCGCGGTCTCCGTCATAGCAAAAATCCACGCTGTAGGCAAGGCGGCGCAGGCTGCGCACAATGGTATCGCACAGGGCGCGCTCGTCTTCTACGACCAAAAGATGCATAAAAAGCCCCTCCTTTATAAAGGCAATGCCGCCCCTTTGCGCCGGTGCGCCGGGGGCTGTGCTGCCTGAGATGTTTTATATTCCAATTGTATTATAACCTGGCAAAATAAGTTTTGTGTTAAGTTTCGATTCTTAACAGGAATTTTACCCCCGGTGTGCTATGATAGCGGCAGAAAAACGAAAAGGGTGATGAATTTGAGCCATATCCGTAAAACAGCCGTGCAGGCCCTGCTGCTGATCGCAGGCGCGGCCATGCTGTGCTTTGGCGCTTGGCGGGGCGAAGCCGCCACGGTGCTGAGCAAGGCGATCAACTTATGTTTGGAGTGTGTGGGCATTGGATAACAAAAATTCTTGCCGGGCCTCTTTGCTGCTGGCCCGCTTTCGCGGCTGGGTGCAGGCAGGCGCTGCCCTGCTGACCAACCTGCACCTGCCCAATTTCCTTAGGGGCAGGCTGTATCAGGGGGCCGGAAAAGCCGTGTGTGTGCCGGGGCTCAACTGCTATTCCTGCCCGGCGGCTTCGGGCGCTTGCCCCATCGGTGCCTTTCAGGCCGTGGTGGGCTCCTCAAAGTTCCGTTTTTCCTATTATATCACAGGCACGCTGATCCTGCTGGGGGTATTGCTGGGGCGTTTCATCTGCGGGTTCCTGTGCCCCTTCGGGTGGTTTCAGGAGCTTGTGCACAAGCTGCCCACCAAAAAGCTTTCCACCAGAAGGCTGCGGCCCCTCACCTATCTGAAATATGCCGTTTTGCTGGTAATGGTGGTTCTTTTGCCGGCGCTGGCCGTGAACGAGGTGGGCATGGGCGACCCGTTCTTCTGCAAATATCTTTGCCCGCAGGGCGTGCTGGAGGGTGCCATTCCGCTGTCCCTGACCAACGCGGGCATTCGGGCAGCGCTGGGCACGCTGTTCACCCGAAAGCTCAGCATTTTGCTGGCCGTGGCGGTGCTGAGCGTGGTGTTCTACCGCCCCTTCTGCAAGTGGCTTTGCCCGCTGGGCGCATTTTACGCCCTGCTCAACAAGGTTTCCTTATTCCAGATGCAGGTCGATCCCAACAAATGCATTTCCTGCGGGAAATGCGCCAAGGCCTGCCAGATGGATGTAGACGTCACCAAAACGCCCAACCATACCGAGTGCATTCGATGCGGAATGTGCGTTCGCGCCTGCCCCACCCACGCCGTGGCATTTCGTTATGGCTTTGGAAACGGCAGACAAAACACAACCGAAACAACGATGGAGGACTGAAAATGAACATGAAAAAATTTGCCGCACTTTTGCTGGCCGCCCTGATGGTGCTGACACTTGCCGCCTGCGGCACAGCCAGCAGCAGCGCAGCGGGGGCTGCTTCCGGCGCAGCCGTGACCGATGACCCCCAAACCACTGAGGAAGCCGCCGCCCTGTATGCCAAGCTGATGGATCAGGAAAACGCACTTCTCTCGGAAAATACCGATCTTTGGGATAAGGTTTACCTGCAGGCCAACAAGGGCATGGCCATGGTGGAGGACGGCAAAAACTATGGTGATTTCCTGCTGGACACCATCGAGGCCGCCAAGTCCGAGTTCAGCGCCGAAGAACTGGAAGTGCTGACCAAGGCCGCCGGTGAGATCCGCGACATTGAAAACCAGCTGACCGCCTTGGAAGAAAAATTCCCGGACTGCCAGCAGGCCTACATGAACGGCGGTGCCAGCGTTTCGCCCGAGGAGGGCAGCCTGCAGAAATTTCCTTCCTTTGAGGGCAAGGATCTGGACGGCAATACCGTGAACAGCGACGATCTGTTTTCCGCCAACGCCGTTACCGTGGTGAATTTCTGGTTTACCGCCTGCAAGCCCTGCGTGGGTGAGCTGGGCGATCTGGATGCGCTGAACCGTGAGCTGGCCGAAAAGGGCGGTGCGCTGATCGGCATCAACACCACCACCCTGAACGGCGACGAGGCTTCGATCGCCGAGGCAAAGGAGGTTCTGGTCAAAAAGGGCGCCAGCTACCAGAATGTGTATTTTGATGCCAGCGGCGCTGCCGGGACCTTTATCCAGAACATTTTTGCCTACCCCACCACCTATGTGGTAGACCGCAACGGCAACATTGTGGGCGATCCCATCATGGGCGCCATCACGGAAAAGAACCAGGCCGAAACCCTGCAGAAGCTGATCGATCAGACCCTTGCCGCCGATGCAGGCTGAACAATTGATTTTTGAATCACTGCCCGATGCCTTTTGCGCCGGGCCGAAATAGCCGATCTTTCGCATCACCGCACGCCCTTTTGCCCCCGGGTGTGCGGTGATGCTTTTATAAAATCCGGCATTGGGCCGCCTTTGCGGTTTTCTGTTATTGACAGGCCCATTTTTTCATGCTATGCTAACTTTACAGTTTACACCCCTGCACTGCTGACGGTATCATGTGGTTCAACACAGTGTGGTGCTGCGGGTCATATTGCCGACCGTCTGGGCAGCCTGTTTGAGCATGGGGGTTCTTTTTTCCTGTGCGCAGGGTGTCTTTTTTTCTTTTAAGGAGGAAAAAGCCATGAAATCTGATATCGAGATCGCCCAGGCTGCCACGATGCAGCCCATCACCCAAGTTGCTGCCAAGCTGGGCCTTTCGGCCGACGACATTATCCCCTATGGCAAATATAAAGCCAAGATCCCCTGTGCACTGGCCAAAAAAGGCAATGCCAAGGGCAAACTGATTTTGGTTACCGCCATCAGCCCCACCCCTGCGGGCGAGGGCAAAACCACCACCAGCGTGGGCCTGGCCGATGCCCTGAATGCCATGGGCAAAAAAACCATGCTGTGCCTGCGTGAGCCTTCGCTGGGCCCTGTGTTCGGCGTGAAGGGCGGCGCTGCCGGCGGCGGCTATGCACAGGTGGTGCCCATGGAGGATATCAATCTGCACTTTACGGGCGATCTGCACGCCATCGGCACAGCCAACAACCTGCTGGCTGCCATGATCGACAATCACATTCAGCAGGGCAACGCTTTGAACATTGATCCCCGCCGCATTGTGTGGAAGCGCTGCATGGATATGAACGACCGTCAGCTGCGCTTTATTGTGGACGGCCTTGGCGGCAAGGTGAACGGCACCCCCCGCGAGGACGGCTTTGACATTACGGTCGCCAGCGAGATCATGGCGATCTTCTGCCTGGCCACCAGCCTGAAGGATCTGAAAGAGCGCCTTGGCAAGATCGTGTGCGCCTACACCTACGACGGCAAGCCCGTGACCGCCAGTGACATCAAGGCCGCCGGTGCCATGGCTGCCCTGCTGAAGGATGCCATTGACCCCAACCTGGTGCAGACTCTGGAAAACAACCCCGCCATCATTCACGGCGGCCCCTTTGCCAACATTGCCCACGGCTGCAACAGCGTTATGGCCACGCAGGCGGGCCTGAATCTGGCCGACTATGTGGTGACCGAGGCCGGTTTCGGCGCAGATCTGGGCGCTGAAAAGTTTTTGGACATCAAGTGCCGCTATGCCGGCATTGCCCCCAGCGCCGTTGTGCTGGTGGCCACTGTGCGCGCCCTCAAGAGCCACGGCGGCGTGGCCAAGCCCGATTTGAACCAGCCCAACCCCGATGCCGTGCGCAAGGGCATTGAAAATCTGGGCCGCCACATTGACAATATCAAAGAGCAGTTTGGCCTGCCTGTGTGCGTGGCCATCAACGCTTTCCCCGCCGACACTGCCGAGGAGCAGGCCGTTGTGGATGCTTACTGCCGTGAAAAGGGTGTGCCCGTGGCCCTGAGCGAAGTGTTTGCCAAGGGCGGCGAAGGCGGCAAGGCCCTGGCCCAGACCGTGCTGGATATTATGGACGAAAATGCCAAGATCCACTACACCTATGAGCTGGAGCAGCCCCTGACCGAAAAGATCGAGGCCGTTGCCAAGAACATTTACCGCGCCGACGGCGTGGACTACAGCCCCGCTGCCCAGAAAACGCTGGCCGAGCTGACCGAGCTGGGCTACGGCAATCTGCCCGTGTGCATTGCCAAAACGCAGTACAGCTTCAGCGATAACGCCAAGCTGCTGGCTGCCCCCACTGGCTTCCGCATGAATGTGCGCGAGGTTCGCCTTTCGGCCGGTGCCGGATTTGTGGTGGTGATCTGCGGCAATATTATGACGATGCCCGGCCTGCCTAAAAAGCCCGCCGCAGAAAACATTGATGTGACCGACGAGGGCGTGATCACCGGCCTGTTCTGATTCCGGTTTTATCCCATAAAACGCCTCAGCGGGCAGAAAAGAGAGCTTTTCTGCCCGCTGATTTTTTTGATTGACAAATGCACGGTATTTTGCTAAACTATACTAAGTGATTCTGCCGCATTGGCAGAGCCGCACGGAATAGGCAGACGTATCGAAGTGGTCGTAACGAGATTGACTCGAAATCAATTTGGCAGCAATGCCACGTGGGTTCGAATCCCACCGTCTGCGCCAAGAGCAGCACCCCGCGGGGTGCTGCTCTTTTTTGGTTTATTCTCTTCCGCACATAGACACCGATCACATTGCATTTTTTCGATAGAAAGGGTTTTATAATGAATGAATATGCACACCTTATCAATGACTATCTTTGTGTAAATCCCGTTACCCTTCTTTATACCAATTACCTATCCATAACCTTTGAAGAATTAGACGAAGCAATTCACAATCTTCATTCTTTTGAACGGCCAGATATGTATTCAGTTTTAAAGAATAAAATCATTATTCTGGAACATTTCGAGTTCGATGCCTCCAGACATACCAGAAAAGGTATGAAAGGCAAGCAAGAGGAATCTTTGTTGGAAAGCCGGATCGCTTCTGCGCCGCCAGATGGAATTTTTCACTGTGATCAGGGCAATTATAGCATCTCGTTAGCCGATTGGGAATCAAATTTTGAACAGATATTTGATTCTCATTACAGTAAAATTTCCGAGTACAAGCGTTCCGTTCGCCAACAGCTGACCAACCGTCAAAAAGAGCCGATCGTGGTCGGTTTCTTTATAGAAAATCAATATACTCCTATTGTAAGCTGTTCGGACAGAAAGCACGAAGAGCTATATTATTTTGAAACCGCACAGTTTGCAAGAAAAATAGCCGATAGTCCCGATCTGGATTTTATCCTTTTCGGGAGTTGGTACCAGCAAAATCCTCAAATTTTTTATATTGACTGCAAAGATCGTGTCAATTTACAAAAAAGTAATGTGGATCTCTCTGATCCCAGTATTCGGTTATCGCCTCTGAATAACGAACTCACATTTTATACGAATTTACGCATAGATTAAAATGGCCCCCAACATTATCTCACTCTTTAAGCGCTCGGCTCTTTTCGATTGGCTGGGATGCTGCACTTTGCACTTTTTCCATGCCCCAATACGGGCTGTGAGCGCTCGTTTGCTCCTGCTGCGGCAGAACTACACCGCGATCGACATACAAAAAGTCATACCGAATGCAAGCATTTTCCGGCATGGCTATTCTGAGAATGATTCTGTAAGTGAACCTTTCCAGTCAACTTTTGTGCTAAACAAGCGTGCAATATTTAGCGCAAAAATCAAATTGAGAAAGGGCATAGGCCGTGTCGTTTGAGTTTAGCCAATGGTTTTGGGGGTTCTATGTGCTTTTGTATTTCCGTCTTTACGATCACTGCCATTTTAAAATAGCTCTCCGGCTTAATTTCACTTGATATGCTTCCAAACACAATTTTTCTGCCGCTTTTGGTATGCATCGTGATCAAATAGTTATACGCTGCCATGGGAATTTTCATAATCACTTTATCGTAACACTGAATCGTTTCGATTTCATCATACGAAACGATCACGCCTTGCGGTTTAAGAAAAAAAATCCTGACCCAAGATACAAGTTATACTTCTTAAAGAATTATTTTGCAAAGTAGATTCATGCCTATAGAACTTTGTAATTTACTCTTGCCATTATTTCGGCGTACCGATATAATGTAGATAAGGAGGCGAAGATTATGGTTATAGAATCTTTACTCGCCCAGCGCGGCATGACAAAGTATAAACTTGCTATGCAAGCGGGAATTCCGCACCCAACTCTCAGTGATATTTGCAGCGGAAAAACTAAACTTGAAAAATGCTCTGCCGAAACCGTTTATAAACTTTCTCAGGCGCTTGGTGTTTCCATGGAGCAGTTGACAGAAGATGGCATCCGTCAAACGGAGCGTGAACGCGCTTACGAATACGGATTGCCGGATTATTTGCAGCATGATTTGGACGCATATAAAAAAGGCATAAAATCTCACAGTACTTTGCTGGACTGTCTTTGGGGAGAGCTCTATGGCAGTATCAATATGGCTGAAATCAGTGACCAAGCAATCACCCATGAACACGCGGATTATCTGCGGAAGAAATATTTGTATGGAGCTAAGATATGACAGATTTTACCAATTGCAGAATTATTCCCGGCAGAGCGTATAACGGAGCGAACGGAAGCAAAATCGCCGTTGAGTATAACAGCGAAATCTATATGCTGAAGTTTCCTCCTTCTGGTGAGAAAAAGCCCACCAATCTTTCCTACACCAATAGTTGCATCAGCGAACACCTTGCAAGCAGCGTTTTTAATTTGATTGGTATTTCTGCACAGGAAACAGAACTCGGGACTTTTACTATAAAAGGAAAAACGAAAGTGGTCTGCGCCTGTAAAGATTTTGCAACGGGAAGCAAACGGCTGTTTGATTTTTGTTCCATTAAAAATACGATTCTTGATTCCGACAGCAACGGAAGTGGAACCGAGTTGGAAGATGTAATGGATACCATCGATAAACAGCAGTATGTATCGCCTGTGGAATTGCGAGAGCATTTTTGGAATGTCTTTATTGTGGATGCTTTTCTCGGAAATTTTGACCGCCACAACGGTAACTGGGGGTTCCTCTATGATGATGTGACCCGCACAACAGAAATTGCCCCTGTTTTTGATTGCGGAAGCTGCTTACTTCCACAGGCAGATGAAAATGTTATGCAAGCTGTACTTGCCAACGAAGCCGAACTTCATGCGAGGGTATACCAATTCCCGACTTCTGCCATAAAGAAGAATGGCCGGAAAATCAATTACTATGACTTCATCACCCGCGCCGAAAACATGGATTGCAATGCCGCTCTAAAGCGAATCTTCCCGAAAATTGATATGATGAAAATCGCAGCGTTTATTGACAACACGTCTGTGATTTCCGATTTGCAGAAACAGTTCTACAAGTGCTACTTACAGGCACGGTATGACTTAATTCTCGTTCCGACTTATAAACTGCTTATGGCAGACTGATAACGCAAAGGTGCATCGCTGTGATGCACCTTTTTTTGTGCTTGTTTTGAGGGGGTTATTTTATTCGCAAAAGAAACAACCGCGTTGTCGTTCATCTGAACGATGCTGAACTTATGCAACTCGAACAGAACGCCAAACTCGCCGGTTTATGCCGTGAAAAGTATATTCGACTGGCGCTGATGAATATTACGATCCACCCACGCCCGCCTGACAGCTACAAAAAGGTATTGCTACAGCTTTCGGCCTACGGCAACAACCTCAATCAGATTGCCCATGTAGTCAATGCCACCGGAAAGGTTACCACTGACCAATTAGACAAAGCCCTGAACCTTTTGGAAAAGACATGGGATTATGTGGAGGACACGCTCTGATATGGCCTACACCAAGATAAAGCCCGTCAAGCATCATCTGCAAAGATGTTTGGACTACACCAGTAACCCCCAAAAGACGGAAACCTTCAGTGCGAACGATCTGAATCGCCTTTTATCCTACACGCAGAACCAGGACAAAACGGAGCATCAGCTATATGTAACAGGCTTCAATTGTACTCCGGCTGATGCTTGCCGCAGAATGTACCGCACCAAGAAACGCCTGAATCAGCCTATGGATGATGGCAGCATTCTGGCGTACCACATTATCCAGAGCTTTTCCCCCGGTGAGGCTACGCCGGAGCAGGTGCATCAAATCGGCTGCGAGTTTGCCCGCCGCTTTTTGGCAGACAGATTTGAATGCACTGTCAGTACCCATCTGGATAAGGGACATCTGCATAACCACATCGTAACCAATTCGGTTTCCTTTATAGACGGCAGAATGTTTCGGAATGACTTCGACACCTATTATAAAGGCATCCGAAAAATCTCGGATGAACTTTGCCGGGAAAACAGACTCTCCGTCATTGAAACCGACGGCAAAGGGCAGGGCTATGCTGATTGGCTCAGCGGCAAAACCGGCAAGCCGACCATCCGCAGCATGGTGCGCAAGGATGTGGCGCTTGCCATGGCCGCTGCTGACACCTTTGATGGTTTTATTGCCGAATTGCAGGCTATGGGCTACATGGTCAAATATGGTCCGCGCGTAGAACACATGGCGGTTCGGCACCAAAGTGCGCAGCAATGGATATTATTCCGTTGCCAAGGTGTTTGATATTTCCCAGACCTACGGCAACAAGCCGTACCCGATTGCCGCAGTGGAAAACACGAAACAGATCGAGAAAGCCATTGATGTGATGCGCGAGATCTCACCGATCCCGGTTCTTCCAAAAAACGAAGTCGAAGGGTGTTGCTATGATGCCGAACGTCAGGAGCTGGTATTCTGCGCTGCCATACCCCCGCAAGAACTTTTGCAGCGCCTGCCCGCGGAGATCGTGATGGCAGCTGCTGAATCCGCCTATGCCGGTATCTCGGAAAACGAGTTGATGCGCCAGACCGCCGCAGCCATAAGTGTGGAGGTCTGCGGACGGCTGGGCTTGCCGATGCCGCCGGATGCGGTGCAAGCGCTGGAGGGCATGAGAGATCACATCCCGGACGGCGAGGAACGCAGGGCTTTGGAAAAAGTGCGGGAAACGGCAGTCACCTTTGGGGATGCCGTGTGCAAGCGCCTGAAACTGGAGCGCGGTCAGCCTGCTCCACAGCGGGAAGAATGGTGATGCCGAATGCGCTCCAACCGCACCGATAAAACCGAGCTGATTTTATGGGCGCTGCTGTTGCTGCCGATGCTTTGGTTTGCGGCAGCGCTTGCACAGGCGGCAGAGCAGGCGCACGGTCTTGCAGAAATCATAGCACTGCTGTCAGAACTAATGCAGAACCCTGCCGCATTGCACTGGTGCCAGAATACACCGAAATTTCTGCTGACGGTGCTTGTCATTTATCCATTGGCCGTTTACTGCTACAAGCTGGATCAGGCTGACCGCCGCCCCGGTGAGGAACACGGCTCTGCCCATTGGGGCAGTGTGCGCCGGCTCAATGCAAAATACCAAAACCGCAAGGATATGGTGCAGAACTATATCTTCTCGCAGAATATCCGATTCAGCACAGACAGCCATGCCCACCGGCACAATTTGAATGTGGTGGTCATCGGCGGCTCCGGCAGCGGCAAGACCCGTTTTTATGTGAAGCCGAATGCCATGCAAGCCAGCGGCTCTTATCTATTTCTGGACCCCAAGGGCGAGCTTGTGCGCTCTCTTGGCGGGTTTTATGAATCACTGGGGATTCCGGTCACTGTGATCGATCTTGTACATTTCAAAGGGCACTACAATCCCATGCACTACATCGACTCCGATGAAGATGCCGTTAAACTGGCGTATGCCATCGTCAACAACACCAAGCCCAAGGATGCCCCGGCCAGCGGCGGCGATAAATTCTGGGACGATGCCTCGGTGCTGCTGATTTCCGCGCTGATCCTGTATCTCATTTACGAAGCACCGGTATATGAGCAGAACTTTTCCACCCTGATGTACATGATCCAGAACTGTCAGATGGAAGAAGGCGACATGGGGCCGAATCCCCTGGAGATGCTTTTTAATGAGCTGCAGGAGCGCGACCCGCTGCATCCGGCAGTGCTGCAGTTCAACAGCTTTAAGCTGGGCTCCACCAAAACGCTGCAATCTGTGCTGATCACCGCTTCTGCCAACCTGTATATGTTCAACACCGCGCAGTTTGCCGAAATGACCAACACCGACACCATGTTCCTGCCGCGTCTGGGGCTGGAAAAGCGTGTGATTTTCTGTGTCATCCCGGACAATGACAAAACCTATAACTTCCTCATCACGATGCTGTACACCCAGCTTTTCGACCAGCTTTTCCGGCTGGCGGATTCTGAGCCGAAGTTTGACGGTGCGCTGCCGGTCCATGTGCGATTTATGATGGACGAGTTTGCCAATGTCGCCTTGCCTGCCAATTTCAAGAACATTCTGGCTGTATGCCGCAGCCGCAATATCAGCTGCGATATTATTTTGCAGAGCAAAAGCCAGATTCAAAGTCTGTACAAGGATGATTGGGAGGGCATGATCGGCAACTGCGACAGCCTGATATACCTCGGCGGCAACGAATATGCCACCTTTGAATGGCTTTCCAAGTACATCGGCAAGATGACCGAACGCACCAAAAGCCAAAGCATCGGGCGCGGCAGCCGTGGTTCCAGCAGTGACAGCTATCAGCTTACCGCCCGCGACCTTTGCAGCCCGGATGAGATTCGCCGCATGGATGATGGGGATTGTCTGGTACTGCTGCGCAGCGAACCGCCGGTCATAGACCGCAAGTTTGATTTGATGCGCCATCCCAATGTAAAGCGCACCCCGGACGACGGAGCCGCCCCTTACCGTATGCCGGACGATTATGCACAAACCGCACAGACCATATCGCCCGATGTTGTGACCGGGCTGACCGAGCCCGCGATCACCGATGTAATGTACGATGAAATTCAAAAAATCATGGAGGAAATTCACGATGAACAAGAAAGAAACCTATAATACGCCCGACCAAAACGATGCCCGCCAGCGCAAAATCAAACGCATCTATCTGGTCACTGCCACCACAGCTGCCCTTGCCTTTGCCATGGCAACGCCCGCCTTTGCCGCCAACGACCCGCTGGCCACCATCAATGCCCTCAGTGATTTTGTGTTCAGCGCCATTAAAGCCATTGGCGCTATTCTGCTGGGCTTCGGCATTGTGCAGATCGGTCATGCCCTGAAAGGGCATGACGCCAGCCAGCGCGCGCAGGGTTTTATGACCTTCTTTGGTGGTGTCATCATCTACTTTGCCAAGGATATCCTGGATATGATTCTGTGAAAAAGCCATGTGGCACTTGCACTTGTAGTCATTCTGTGATACAATGGATACAAACAGGAGGTGTCCGCTATGATGCAAACATTTGTTCGTCCATCTCGTGATTTGCGCAATCATTATGCTGAGATTTCTGGCATTATCAAAGAACACAATCATGTAATCATTACCAATCAGGGACGTGGAGAATCTGTTCTCATTAATATTGAGGACTATGCCAAATATGAAGAATTCCTGCATCAGCGGTATGTAGCCGAGGAACTGGCAAAAGCCAAGCGACAGGCTGCTGACCCGAACACGCAGTGGCAGGATCACGATAGTGTATGGGGGACGCTGAGCAAGGAATATGGCCTATAAAATCAACTACCTGCCCCTTGCCGTGCAGGACCTGACAGATATAGCGCAGTACCTGTCAGGCTTTTACCCTAAGACGGCACCGCGTGTGTTGCGGGAAATTCGGGAAAGAATTGAAAGGCTGTCCACAACGCCCAATATGTGCGAGGAATATGAACACGACCCCAGCTATCGAAAACTGGTTGCCGATAAATATCTTGTGTTCTATCGTGTTCAAGAGGTGCAGCAAATTGTAGAGATTCACCGTGTTTTGCGAGGCTCGTGGAATCTGCCGCAGTATTTAGAATAATATCAAATGCATGACCGTCTTGCTTTCCGGCAAGGCGGTCATTTCTTATGCCAGAAGGAAGGTGAAATCTTGAATCAAAACTGGATCGTAGAAAATCTGAACAACGCCTTTTCCACTTGGAACGGCAAATTAACAGAGCTTTGGGGGCTGGTGACAACCAGCCCCCAATCTTTTAAGGGCGGGGATGTATGGGGCGTTATGCAAAACCTGCACAGCGCCATGGTCGGCATGGGCTATGCGCTGATCGTGCTGTTCTTCGCTATATCGTTGTTCAAGAATACCATGAACTTTCACGAACTCAAGCGCCCCGAAGCGGCATTGCATTATCTCATCCGCTTTGTGGCCGCCAAAGCCTTGGTGGGATACGGCATGGACATCATGCTCAACATCTTTTCCATCTGCAACGGCATTGTTTCCGATATGGCTGCTGGTATGGGCGGCATCTCGCAGGCGATGGTCACACTGCCCGGTGAGATACAGTCTGCCATTGAAAATGTCGGTTTCTTAGCCAGCATCCCGCTATGGCTTGTCACCATCTTGGGCAGTCTGTTCATTACCGTGCTGTCGTTCGTGATGATCCTCACCGTATATGGGCGCTTTTTCCGCATTTATATGTACACGGCTCTGGCACCCTTGCCGCTGGCGAGCTTTGCCGGGGAAAACACACAGTCTGTGGGTATTTCCTTTGTAAAAAGCTATATCGGCGTGTGCTTGGAGGGGGCTGTCATCGTGCTGGCCTGCATCATTTATTCGGCTTTTGTCAGCACGCCCACGGTGACGGGCAGCGAACCCACCAGCATGGTGTGGAGCTATCTTGCCGAAACCGTATTCAATATGCTGGTTCTGGTCGGGCTTGTGAAAGGCTCTGACCGTATTATTCACGAAATGTTGGGGTTATAAAATATGCAGATACCGATCAACAAAGAGATCCGCCATTATCAGGAAGAAATTTTTATGGGTCTGACTCTGCGTCAGCTGATCTGCTCCGTCATCGCCATCGGCGCAGCCGTCTTAGCGTATTTGACGCTGGAACCGGTGCTGGGGCGGGAAACAGCAAGCTGGGTATGCATTGTGGCTGCTGTGCCCATTGCTGCCGCGGGCTTTTTCCGCTATGACGACTTAAACTTTGAGCAGTTTCTCATCGCCGCGTTGGAAAGCACGGTTTTGGGCAGCAGTTGGCGCTTATGGACGACTGAATACAACTTTAATAGCAAGAAGAAGGTGAAAAAAATTGAGATTAAATGAATATGCTTCCACGCACAGAACGCGCGGAAGTTATCATTTCCCGCGCTCGGTACAGAAATCCATTCCCATTGACGAAATCTATGCCGACGGCACATGGCGGTCCGGCGATGTGTACAGCCAGATGTGGAGCGTGTCCGACATCAATTACGCCATGCAGAGCGACGAAGCCAAGCTGAGCATTCTGGAACAGATGGGCGCGATCTATGCCAATATTCCCACGGATTGCTGGGCACAGCTTTGTGTTGTCAGCCAGCGCATGGACGAAGTTTCCTTTGAACGGGATGTGTTGTACCACCGCGCCAACGATGGGCTTGACGATTACCGCCGAGAGCGCAACCGGCTTATCAAAAGTTGCGCCAAAGAGATCGGCAATGTAAAACAGCAAAAGTATCTGATCATCTCTACCAACAAGAAAGATGCCAAGGATGCACAGGACCGTTTGGATCAGGTGCAGCGCCACCTGCTGGGTGAGCTGGCCAGCCTTGGATGCACGGTATGTGCGCTGAATAACAGCGCCCGGCTGGAAGTGCTGCACAACTTTTTCCGTATCGGAGAAGAGGGACACTTTCAGTTTGATTTTGATCACTGCAAAAAGCTGGGGCAGGATTTCCGGGACGCCATTGCGCCGGATGCCATGCGCTTTTGCCGGGATCACATTGAGATCGACGATCACTACGCCAAATGCATGACGATCTCATGGTATCCGCGGCAGCTGGACGACAAATTTATCTCCACCTTGCTGCAGCAGGTGCCGTATATTGTGCTGTCCATTACCATTCAGCCGGTCGAAACCGAGGACGCATACCGGGAACTCGATGATTCCCGCATGAAAACAGATGCCGAAAAGGTACGGTTCAATCGCAAAACGGTGGAAAATCTCGACTTTGTGGCAACGGTGCCGTACAAAACCCAAGCACAGGAGAAGAACATTGAGTATATCCGTACCGAGATGGCGGAGAATGACCAGCAGATGTTTCTGGTGCTTTTATCCGTGGCATATTTTGCGGATTCACTGGAGGATCTCAAGGCTGAAACTGCTGCCCTCAGAACCACGGCGGCGAACTTTAACTGCCGCTTTACCGAGCTTCGTTTGCAGCAGGAACGGGCATTCAATACGGCTATGCCATACGGATTGCGGCAGATTTCCAGTATGCGCACCATGCTCACGCGAGGGCTGACGGCGCTTGTGCCCTTTAATGTGCAGGAAATTCTGAACCCCGGGGGTATCTTCTACGGTGTAAACTCGATTTCCGGCAACCTGATCGTGGGGCTGCGCTCTAAACAGGCAAACGGCAACGGCATGGTGTTGGGCACTTCCGGCAGCGGCAAGTCACTGTTTGTTAAGCTGGAGATCCTGATGGTGTATCTGCGGTATCCCAATGCGAAATTCTTTATTGTGGACCCAGAAAATGAGTACGCGCCCTTGGTCAAGGCTATGGGCGGCGAGGTAGTCGATATTTCCCCTGTCAGCGAAACACATTTCAATCCGCTGGATTTCAAATACAACAAGGATACCGGAATCCTGCCGCAGAATGAAAAGTCAGAATTTGTTTTGTCCCTGTTTGAAAAAATCATGGAGCCGCAGAATGTCATGCCGGGAGATAAAAGTCTGGTGGATGCGTGCCTGAAGAACATTTATCAGCCGCTGATCAATTCCAACTACACGATTGCCTGTCCGACACTGGTGGATCTGTGGGAAGAACTGCAAAGGCAGCGTGAGCCGCGCGCCCAGCAGCTTGCCCTTGCGCTGCAGCTTTTTGCAACGGGCAGCATGAAAACCTTTGCGCAGCCCACCAATGTAGATATGTCCAACCGTTTGATTTGCTTCAACATCAACCGACTGGGCAAGCAGCTCAAACCGGTGGCGATGCTTTCGATGCTGGAATTCATCAATACCACCGTTATGAACAATGACCGTACCGATGCAGAAGCCGGCACATGGGTATACTTTGATGAGATTTACCTGCTTTTGCGTGATGAACAGAGCGCAGTCTTTCTCAATGAAAGCTGGAAAAGGTATCGCAAATACAATGCATTCGCCACCGGCATCACCCAAAATGTGACGGATTGTACGGCAAACCCCACCGCGCGTGCCATCCTTTCCAACAGTGAATTTTTGGTTTTGATGCGCCAGACAAGAGATATTGACAGTATTACGGAAATTTACAATCTGTCTGCCTCTCAAACGGAATACCTGAAGCTGGCCACAGCCGGACACGGGCTTTTGAAAATGGGCAACAACATGATCCCCTTTGAAAATACGCAGCCCCAAACAGGAAAAGTGTATAAGCTGATCAGCACCAAACCGGGAGAATGTGATTGACATGAAGCAAAAAGAAACGGCGGGCCGAGGCCCGCCGAAAATGGTTATTGTGGTTCGACAAACTGGAAGTTACCGAATGACCTTTTCAAACCGGAACATTCCGTCCGGGAACTGCTTGTCCAGTTCTTCGGCGCACATTTCCAGGTCATTTGGATCTGGGTGATATTTGTTGAAAAACTCCACAATGTGAAAGCCGCAGCGATTAACATAAAAATGAATATTTCGCTGCTCAAAATACGGCGTGACCGTTTCCCACACATTCACTTCAGGATGTAGTTTTTCAACAGCGCACCAAGCGGCATATCCGATGCCTTTGCTATGGGCAGTTGGAGAAACAAAAAGAAGATCAAGGTCGCCTTTTTCACCGTCAACTTTGATTACCAAGCCGCCGACTTTTTGCCCGTCCAATATGATGCGGTAGGCTTCGCCGCTGTCAATGGAGTGCCCAATCGTATCCCGAGAAATGATTTGTCCATCTTCCTCGAAGTGGTCATCTCTAAGACCGAATTCTTCCATTGCGCCATAATTAAAGGCTTCCTGATTATCCGAAATAAACTGTTCTCTATCACTGCATTCAAGAGGAAGCAACTGTACAATAGTGTTCATATCTTTGCTCCTAAAAATTTCGATTTATAGAGCTGTTTTAATGCTGCCAGATATTGTTTTTCAAATCCTGCAAACGCGCTTTGTAATCCTTGATAAGTGCCTGCGTGTTTTCTCCATCGGGAAAGCTGACAATATAGCCGTCCTCGGCTTCGTGAAAGCCGACTATGCCCGCCAGTCCGGCCATTCTCGCACCCTTCAGCAAGGTGTGATAATCATACTCGTTGTTGCTTATATGTAAAATCATGGGGTTCTCCTAACCTGCCGTCACTTCATCAGGCACTATTTTATCACGCACAGCGTTATCTTTATTATACTGCCCGCAGGCGGCATCCGCAAGAAATCCGGATTAAAATCGTAAAATCGTTTGTTTTGAAATCAGTTTCTCTCACAATGTAGGGGCGTCTGCATAATTTGTCGCATCCGCTGTATCCACCCGATACAGCGGTATTTTTATTGTCAAAAAAGGAGTTTTACCATGTCTAACGAAAGCAAGATCCGAGTTTTATATGTTCAGCCGGGCAAGTATCCGGAGGAACGGGTCATTGAGCACACCCTCGCGGCTATGCAGGCCCTTGTCGGCGGCGACATTGAAGCCGTGTACCCTTGGGAGGATAACGCCTGTGTCGTTTGTGATGACGAGGGGAAGCTGAAGCACAAGCCCTTGAATCGCCCGCTGGAAGATTATGATGTTCTTTCCGGGGATTTCTTTGTCTGCGGCCTTGGGGAAGATGATTTTACCAGCCTGACCGATGAGCAGATGAAGCGCTATGAACGGCTTTATCATGATCCGGTTGTGTTTGTGCCATCCCGCATGGGAATCATCCCCATGAAGGCAACTCCGGAGCAATACGCCCGCGTAATGAGAGATACCGAAATGCGAAAGAACGCCGGCAAGGAGCACCGAGGTCACAATGAACGATAAACAGCGCCGCACACAATTTACCCGCCGTGCCATGGTGCATTCTGTGGTGCGCCGCAGCATTGACAGCACCGCCCGGCAGGCAGAAAATGCCGCACAGCGCGATGCATCGCCATCGGATAACGGTGTGAATGCCACTCAAAGCGGTGTCGATCAGGCGGGTCGGATTGTCGAAAACACAGCCTACACAAGCCGCAGAATCAGCTACACCAGGTTTCGCGCCTTGCAGGCAAAGCACGCCCAGAATAACCCTGCCGCCGATGCTGCAGCCGCATCCGGGCAGGTGCGCCGCGAGGCATTCAGGCGCGGGTGCTTTCGTGCGCTGGCAATCGAAAAAGCAAAAGCAACCCAATCGCAAGTCACCGTGTCATCCGCTGCTATGCCTATGCAAACGCCGCAGGTATCTGCTCGTCAAAAGCTCAGGCGGCAGGTTCTGATCCAAGATGCAATCAGCAGATATTTCCAGAAAGAAACGGGAAATAAAGCTGCTTCCACAGCGGTAAGCAGCCGATTGCCTTTGTTCCAATATGCCGGTGCTGCGTCAAAGCGGGCAGCCGCTACACAAATTGGCAGACTGTTTCAAATACTTATGGCAGCGATCCAAAGGCTGTTGGTACAAACCATGCAGCGAGCCGTTGCGGCGCTGCTGGCGCTCTTGGCATCCGGCGGCGTGGTGCTGGTGTTGGCCATGGTCATCGGCGCTGCTGCGGCGGTGATCGGCTCACCGATGGGCATTTTGTTTGCCGATGAATCCGGCGACCCGAACAGCATCC
>ERZ1034901.64-NODE-64-length-80715-cov-19.240950_pt1 | contig 80715 bp, 70 predicted proteins | sample MGYA00520628_ERZ1034901 | MGnify/ENA primary metagenome ERZ1034901 (study PRJEB33766, sample SAMN09781783) | gut metagenome | biome: gut microbiome | host: Homo sapiens | place: Madagascar | study: EMG produced TPA metagenomics assembly of the PRJNA485056 data set...
TCATTATATAATAAGAGGGGATAGTTTGGTAACTACTCGTTCTAAGAATAGCTTCCATTCTAATGTAACTTTAATAGAGGAATTGGAAAAAATGGTAAATGCTAAAGACTATGATGATTTGTTTCAGTTTAAGCGATATACTTTAATCTATGCCTATGAGAGTCGATATTGGAAAGAAATGAAAGGTCTATTCCCAGATATTCGTCATCGCTTAATCGGGGAGGGCAATTCGGACAGATATAGTATCGAATCTCAACTGGCTCGTTGCATGAAATATCCTCCTTGTCTAGTATGGATAGAAGCAAAAATTCATAAATATGCTATGTTATTTGTTGGAAAAATAGTACATCATCATGAACATAATTAAGAAAATCTTTAATCGCTTGAAGGCAGAGTGCGTTTGGGCGAAAATGGGATTCTACACACGATTTGTATATTATCGTAGAAATCCGTCACTCGTGTATAAGCCTTCTCATGTGGGGGGGCAAATATCAGACTTTTGTGATTTGGCTGTAGTATCTTTCAATAATTCAAAGGTCGTTGAGTACCAGATAAGGTCGCTCAATAAATTCTTCAACTATCCTTTTCGTTACACGGTATATGATAACTCTACAAAAGAAGACGTGTCGGCAGAGATACTGGCTATTTGCAAAAAATATGAAGTAGGATATGTGAAACTTCCAAGACAAGAGTTCTTGCCAAAAGGTTGGGGAAGTTATTCACACGGAATAGCTTGTAACTATCTATTCCGGAAGTTTGTGAAATTTGGTGGTGCCAAGTATTTTATGCTCCTTGATCATGACCTATTCTTGGTAGATGATTTTGATATTTCAAAGAAACTGGAGGCGCAGTTCTTTTATGGAACAAGGCATGGTAAAAAAATATGGCCAGGTCTTTGGGCAATGCCGATGGAACTATTGCTCAAACATGGTGTTGACTTCCGTCCATCCTTGCATTTGCATGGTGATACGGGCGCTTGCAATTATTACCGCTACTTTAAAGGTTTGGATTGGAGTCAGTATCAGATAGTGAAGGATGTTCATTGTTTCTTGAATGACAAGGATGATGATATTTTCCGAAACGGCTACTCAATGATGGATAACCGTTGGCTCCATTGCTGGAATGCCTCAGACTACATGGGTAAGGGTGTCGATAACAAGATGCGCAGAATCTATAAAATGTTGGATGAAAAGCTGAAATAATATTGTATTTATTATCCCTGACCAGGGGGTAAAATATAGAGCGGCTATGGCATTGCTAGATATTGAAATTCATACTTCCAACATGCTTACCTCTGATTATACACAGGTGGTGGAGTCGTTTTGGCATAGGTGTTGGATGTTTACGATATACTTTGAAAAACAATAAGAGATTACTATTTTCAAACACTGTACGTGTTGCTGCTTAGAAAAGGGCGGGGGAACGCTGTACTTGTATTAAATACTTGAATTATGGATTTGACAATATTGGAAATCAATAAGAAAGAAGAATATATCCTTCTTCAATCAGAGAAAGACCAAAATCTATGGCCTTATATATTGTTCGATGCCACTTTTGAAAAATGGTGATAAGGTCTATTGTTCTATGCTTTCATGTTACTATAAAGAGAAAACCGAAGAGGTGAAGGAGTGTGCTTAGGTAATCCTTTACCTTGATAACGATCATAAAATCATTTTTTTTCAAAATTGCTATACGTGTAACTGCTTGTAAAATAGTTGGGACGCTGTAGTGATGGTATACTTTGTAATTCAAAAAATAAATGAACCAATGAAAACAAAATTTGAATTAGGGCTAACTAGGAATTCTTGGCAAACCCCAAAACTATATGGAGTAGGTAATTTTACTGAATTTGGTTTATATAGAGTAGCACTGACGATAGCAAAGACGAATGGGTATATTAATCAAGAAGTGTTAATGAGTGAAATACCTCAACGAATTAAGGGACTTATTGTAGTTGATAGCATTAGTCCAACATCTTATCAATATCTTATCCGGGAATTGTTGCATTTTCAATTCATAGAAAGGCTTTATCAAAAGGAATTTTATGTGATTACTTCTTATGGAGAGAACTATTTAAGACTCAGTGTTGCCAATAGTCAAGCCGCTTTAGATCTTTTGTTGGAGAAAATGCAGGATGTTTTCGTTACACCTGCTTGGTTTGTCAAAAGGCTTTGGGAACTCAATAAAAGTGGGCAAGGAGAAATTGTGATTCCTTTGCCTCTTAAAGAATGGCATCCTAAATCTCATTTGTGGACGGATAGAAGTTGGACTGATGAGTTGGAGTTGGTTAGTAGGGATACTGCAGACATTATTCAAAAGAAAATACCAGGAGCATTTCCGTTTGATATTGAAGAATGGGTGTCTTCTTTGAAAAATGAGTATGTAAGATTAGGTAAACAAAAACCAAAAAGTAATATTCCTGGTATAAAGGATGAAGATGTTCATTTCTCACAAAGAAATAGGCTGTCCTTGGCCATGAAGACTGTTGCAGTAAGAAAATTTTTCTCGCGCAAAAATCCTCTTACTGGTTGTTTGGATTTCCCCAACAAACGTAGCGACATGACACATCGCTCTTTTATGGTTTGGTGTCCTAGACTTGCAGCTTTTGATATGATTTTCTATACAGATAATAATCCCGAAATCCCTGGTCGATTGTTGTTTCCTGTTTCGGTATTTAAAGATGAAAATTCATCTTTGGCGTATATTCAGAAAAAATTTATATTAGATCCTAATGGTAAATGTTTGTATATACATTCGCCAAAATGGGAGGCATTTCAAAACACTTTTATAGAAACATTAGTTGAAGTATATCAAAAATTTTATAATAAGCAGACTATTATATATATATCACTGCAAGATATACGAGATGAAGTATGTCGTTTACTAAGAATAAATCCGCATACATTTGAAATCTTCTTGCAAAAAACATATGAGTTGTCTGTTCAACATAAAATTCTGTATTCTATATCATTAGAGACAGATTTACGTTTGGATATGAAAATTCAGATAAATAGAAGAGGAGTGTATTTAAATGGTATTTTGTATTCATTAATCGCATTAAAACCTTTAGGAAAATGAGTAATAATTTAATTAGAAAACCGAAAGTTTCGGTTGAGCAGGAGAATCATTACAGAGGATTGGGATTTTTACAGAATCCTTTTCCTGCAAATCCTTCTGTGGTGCCATACAGCGATGACGCTCGTGTGAATGGTAGTATTTTTTTGGAATCAATACGTAAGGAAGAGATTAATGCTTTTCACGATCACATCGTGAATTCTGAAAATCAAATAGGCTTGATGATGGACTATGCTGCGTATAAAGGACGTGGTATCGGTAAGACTGCTTTCCTTAATTATATGAAAAAATCAATAAATAAGGATTTGGGTGATGAGATGTCTAATGGAAATAGTGTTATATATGCTGTTTACGTCGCTCCATCAGCAGATAATCGAAATCGAACATTGTCTCAAGTTGCACATTCAATTTTTACATCAATGCATCGGGAAGGGTTGTTCTTGACAGTTTTCTGTCGTTTGAGAGCTTTGAGTGGTTTGCTTGATGATGTGATTGATGATACGATTTCTGAAAGTAATTATGAAGAAACTATTGCGAATGACTCTTGGTTGAGAGATAGAGGAATTGATGTGGCTTCTGTTAATTCTTTTGTATGTAAAGAATTAGCAAAAGCTGGTTTTGCGGATGATGATGTTCCTCTTTTCAGTGGGTCTTATGCTCGTTTTAATGAGATGCTGAAAGATAATCCTTCTGAGTTTTTTTGGAAGAAGGAAGGTCTTGTCTTTTTGTTTGAAAAGGTTGAAAAACTTTTGAAGGCTGCGATGTTTACAAATTGTATCATTCTTCTTGATGAAGCAGAGAAGATGATTCAGTACCAGAACTTTAATGAAAGACGAGCTTTTTGTGAGAATCTCCGTACATATTTTGTAGATGGTAATAATTCCAATGCCATAGATGGTTTCTTTAAGATACTTCTCACGATTCATCCGAATAGCCAAGAACTTCTTATGCCTCATTGGGCTGCTGCAGGTTTGGATCGTTTTTGTAGTTTAGGTGGTAATACTTCTTCGGAAAATACTATATTTTTCAAACCTCTGAAGAATGAACCTGATATGATTAGAGCGTTGGCTGAGATTTATCTAAAAGCATCTCGTGTGAATAAGAATGATAACTCTATTTCCCCATTCACTCAAGAAGCTATAGATTATACTATGGAAAAGTCTGCTTATATACCAGGTAAGTTTTTAAAGTATCTTTATATTTTAATAGAAAAGGCGATAAAGAATAATTGGATAAAAATAGATAAAAAAGAGGTAGCGGAAGTCTTGGATGAGGGTACCAAATCATTTTCATTTGAAAGGCCTACAGAAAATACAAATGTAGAGCAGCTTACTCCAACAAAAGTTCAACTATAATGGGATATTGCGTTTTAAGTAGAAAAGAAATTGCCGACTTGTTTGACAAACAAAAAATAGGTGATGCCTATGTAAATTATATTGACTATCCATTTTTACCTGTTGGCTTGTTGGTAGATGAACTTGAAAAGAGAAAGAAAAAATCAGTGCTTCCTCAGCAATTGATAGGGTATATAAAGAAAATGCCAGCACAAGTTTTTCACATCTCATTAAATTCCCGCAATTTAGTTGAAGCTTTGCAGGACGAAGAAATTGCAAATCAATTTGTAAGTTCTCAATCAAATCCTTTTGCATTTATGTCTGAGGTCTGCTTGTTCGACGATTCGGTAAGTAGTTGGGCAGACCAAAGAGAATTACGGGAAAGTTTACATCAAATAGAATGGTTATGAATTATTTGTTAGTTGATACTTGTGTTTTGTCAGACTTGATGAGACAATATAATCCATGCTTACCGAATGTAGGCTTTGTTGAGGGGGTATTCTTGAAAAAGAATATGTTGAGAATGATAAATTCTGTAGTACAAGACATGGATAGCACTAGTGGTTATATTGTCGTTTCTGCTTTTGCGTTTTTAGAATTGATCAATAAATTCTGTGATATATTCAAGGAAGAAATATCAAAGAAAACTATGTCTTTGGATAGAATCATTGCGACAATTCAGCAACCTCCTTCCTGGTTGATAATTGAGGAAACAAATTTGGAGACAGCAAAAGAGTTTTGTGAGGTTCCTAATTCGATTGGTACTGGTGAACATATATCTGCAGATGATGCTGTGCATATTGCTACTGCGTTACAGAGAGGTGACGAGATAACTCTTCTTACAACAGATCATGTTTTGAAAAAGTTAAATTTACAACGAATATCAGTTGTCACAGATTAATAAGTGAATAATAAAATAGCAGCAAATGTCCTGTTTTGTAAGAGAAAATCATTGTAAGTCTATAAAAAATGAAGAATAGAATTTATTATGGCGAATATTCGCTTGCGCATTGGATTAAGCTAATGCTGACATCTAATATCGTATTGCCAGATTATCAGCGTCTTTTTGTTTGGAAAGAGGAAGATGTAAAAAACTTTATCAACCAAATAAAGGATGATCAGTATGTTCCAACATTGACCATAGGTCATTATGTTGATAGTCATGATAAAAGAGTAAACTGGATTCTTGATGGGCAACAGAGATTGTCAAGTTTGCTTTTAGCGTATTTGGGGCTCTATCCAGATAAAATTTACTACAAAGCTAAACTTGCGGAAAGTTTTGCAGATAATAATGATGACGAGGAGGTTGGTTTGGTGGGTGACGAGGAGGAAAATCAAGAAGAGTTTGATGATATTTTGAATTGGCAATATTCTTTACTTATTGGTCATGGAAACAATAAAAAAGATATTCTTGCCAATCTTCCGGAAGGTAATTACAAAATCGTAGATTATGGTGTGACAGATGAGTTCTTTGAGGAGCATTATATTGGTTTCTCTTATTTGATTCCGCAAGAGAAGCCTAATATGCAACTTCGTTACTATTCAACTCTCTTCCGTAATATAAATCGACAAGGAGTTGCTTTGGAAAGCATCGAAAGTCGAGCTTCGTTATATTATTTAGAACCTGAACTAAAAGATTTTTTCAAACCAAATTTTATTGAATGGTATAAAATCAAGTTGACGAGTGAGGTAAAAAAGATAGATTTTGTAAAATATCTATCGATTTTGTCTGAATATAGTAAGGATGAAAAAAAAGCTAGTGTTGCAAGAGGTATGAGATCCTCTAATATAGAGGAATATTATGAGGACTACATTAATGCTGTAGTCTTGGACTCAGAAGATGGGCGATTTAAACAATTTAGTTCTATATTCCCAGATAAAAAATACCAGCAGAGATTTGATTTGTTGCGTCAAAATCTATGGAAATGGACTTGCCGGAGTTTTATGACTCTATTATAGATGTGGATGTTTACTTTTTTGGCATTATCTACATAAGTGTATTTAAAGGCTTAATGTTGACTGATGATAATGAAAAAATAGAGCGATTGAAAAATAGATTGCAAAATAAAATTCGAAGTTTTAGAGGGGATTTGAACCATCGAAAAAGTCCTGGTGGAATAGGGCATTTACGAGATAGATTGGTTAATTCTATTAGGTTATATTTACATTATGGAAGAAGATGAGTCAGCATAAATCATTTATTTTAAAACCTATGGCGAGCATATTTGATGAAGCATTGGCTGCGTTGTCAACTATAGGTGATGGTATTGATGCATATCCTGTTAATGAATTCTTTCTGCAAAGCTTATTCTTAAAAATGACTGGCTTCCAAGAGCAGAAGTTGAAATGCATTGTATGGGAATTGGCAACGATTGATTATACATATCGTTATGAGCGTTTTAGTAAAAATCCTATTGGAGAATGTTCTTGCTTTGACGAGAAGAATACTATTTACAAGGATTTGTTGACCAGGTTGTCTAAATTTGGATTTGGTATATCTGATGATAATAGGCAAAAAATACTAGATCAGGCAAAAAGAGAGGTACAAAATACTTATTTTCTGTATAGGATTAGGAATAATTATCCTTTACAATATGTAGATTTCGAACAGTATTTGAAAGAAATAGATAAGACTTGTATAATGACAGAAGATAACTTGTTTAAGAAAGCAGATAATTGTAAGGATTCAAAGAAAGATGGAAAGTTTAAAAGATGTATTTATGGCTTATGCTTGAAGAATGTTTTTGAAGTTGCTGTTTATCAACATCGTAATAAATGTGCTCATAATACCTTGTCTTATCAATCAAATTTACCAACATTAGATACTTTACATTCTCTTCAATTTAGATACGCAAACTATTTCATAAGATTTTTCTTATTGATGCTTATTGATGATATATTTAGATTCTTGTTTGATGAGTATATGAATAGGTGTCATGAATATAACTAAAAATGTAGATGTGTAAAGATACGATCAATTGATTCTTTTCAATATGAATAATATATTTAGACGAGCCAGTAATGTCTGTCATTACTTGGCAAAGGCTTTACCTACCGATTGGTATTGGTTGAAGCGGAGTGTGAAGAATTCCATGTTGTACCGAGGCGAGGAGTATTTGGCTAATCGCCTGCTCATCATGGGACATAGTGTGGAGAAAGGAATTACGATGCCCAACCGACGATATGGATTTGGGTATGGAGTGGTTCGCTTGCTCATATCCTTGTGTCAAGAGTATCGTGCCCAATATGGCTCGGAGAAAGAGGCGTTTCAAATCGCATTGGATGATTTGCGAGAATACTTGCAGATACATCAAGAGGCGAATTTTGAGTTGCCTGAAGACATCGAAGAGGGGATAAGGAAGTTGATGGCTTTCAAGACTGGAACGGAAGTCGATTGCAAGATGGTGACGAAAGAGGAGTTCTTCGCTTACTCTGATTTTGCCTCTTTTGCTCACTCTCGCCATACAAGCCGTTGGTTCTCTGATGAAGAGATTTCTGATGACACCATCGAGAGTGTGATAGAGTTGGCTAATACAGCTCCCTCTGCTTGCAATCGCCAGAGCGTGCGAGTGAAATGTGTGTCTGGTGAAAGAAAGAACGAGATTCTGGGCTTGCAGAATGGTAATCGTGGGTTTGGTGAAAAAATCAACAAGTTGCTTGTTGTTACTTTCTTGCAACCATCTTGGGAGTACGACATACAAAGTGCTGGCTATCTGGACGCTGGCATCTATACGATGAATATTCTTTATGCCTTGCATTATCACCAACTCTGTGCTTGTACGCTCAATGCTCATCTCGAGGTGAAGAACATATCCAAAGTACAACAAATCTTGAATTTGAGCCCTTTGGAGATTCCAACAGTGTTCATTGGCATAGGTAAGCCTTTGGAGAAGATGATGATAGCCAAAAGTGAACGGATAGGTATTGACAATGTATTAAGCTTTGTCGATTAATAATTTGCAGCATAACTAAGATGAAAATGAGAGTTCTTTTTTATATGCCTGTTATATATGGCTCTGTAGCTGATCGAATAAAATGGGTGAAGGAGAAAAAGATGAGGGGAGAACTGATTTACAACATTGTTGATACCGAAAAATTGGGTTGCGATGTAATTCCTTCTCCTACCAAACTTTATAGTATCGCAGACAAAAGACTATATTTCTATAATGTATGGCAATTCATACGTCTTTCAAATCGTTATGATGTCATTTACTCACCTTATTATTTAGGTATAGAGTGGTTGGTCTTTTTGAGAGCTTTGGGACTATTCCGCAAAAAGATCGTAGTTTGGCATCATAATCCAGTCGAAAAACCACAGAAGTTGTTCTCTCGATGGAAACAGAATTTATTCTTCCATGGATGTGACGCTTTGCTTTTCTTTACAGATAAAATTAAGCAGTTAAGTGTTGGCAATGGGTGTCCAACCGAAAAAATGCACGTGGTGGATTGGGGACCAGATATGGATTATTTTGATATGATACGTCCTCTATATGCAGAGTGTAAGGGAAACTATTTGATGTCGGGAAGCGATTCACGTGACTTTGATTCTGCAATGGAGGCTTTTGTTTCTTTGCCCAACGTGGAGTTTGATGTTTGTCCGCCTTCTGATGAACTTTATGAGAAATATCAAGGTGCATCGGAAAACACCCATCTGTTTAAGTTTGAGAAAAACAACAAAGGCTATGAGAAAATAGCAAAGAAAACAGCGGATTGCAAAGCTGTTATTATCATAACCAAACCGATTCCTGGGCGCAAACTTCCTTCTGGTCTTACTTCCATCTGTGAGGCGGTAGCACTGGGCAAGCCTTGCATCATCACGGACAACCCCTATTTTAGTAACGAAATGCGCAATGCAGGCTTCGCCTTGTTTGTCAAGGTGGGTGATGTAGCTGGCATTAGAATGGCGATTAAAATGTTGGATGCAAATCCGGCACTTCGCTTAAAAATGTCAGAGGCGGCTTTGGCTTATGCACGTAAGTATAGCTCAGAGAATACAGCAAAACAATTGGTAGAAATATTTAAAGATGTGATGAAAAAATGAAATCAATATTTGAAAAGATCGCAATGGCATTCTATGCGGCGTTTAAGCGGATAGAACGCAAGGCAGAATGGTTGGATTACCAACAACTGAGAAAGCAATTTAAAAATATAGGCTCTACGTCCATTTTCCCATTTATGGATTATGAAGTGTTGGGACCTGAATATATAGAAATTGGTGAAGGATGTGGCTTTGGTCGCCGTCTTAGATTGTGTGCTTATAATAATTATGTAAATCAATCTTTTACTCCTAAATTATCTATTGGAAATGGTGTTCATATTGGTAATGATTGCCATATTGGTTGTATTGATAGCATAAAAATTGGAGATGGAGTTTTGATGGCGAGCCGCATTACCATTTTGGATCATTTTCATGGTAGTATAACTCGACAGGACATCTTTACCCCCCCATCTAAGCGACCTTTGTCAAGCAAGCCTGTTGTGATAGGAAAAAATGTTTGGATTGGGGAAGGCGTGGCTATTATGCCAGGTGTTACCCTTGGTGATAATGTCATCGTTGGTGCCAATGCTGTGGTAACACATAGCTTTCCCGATAATGTGGTTATTGCAGGTGTCCCTGCAAAGATAATAAAAGTTTTAGATAGTGATGATAATAAAAGGATTGGTTAGTATCGTTACTCCATGCTACAATGGGGAAAAACTGATACATAGATTGTTGGACTCTGTGCTTAGGCAAGATTACCCACAGATAGAAATGATTGTCGTGGATGATGGTTCAAAAGATCAAACACGTTCAGTTGTAGAAGGGTATGTAGAAACCTTTGAAAATAAGGGATATACATTAAAGTATGTATATCAAGATAATGCTGGACAGGCGGCTGCAATCAACAAGGCTCTCCCTAAGGTGAAGGGTGAATACTTGATATGGCCTGATGCTGATGATTTCTTTCTTGTTGATAATTCCATTTCTATCATGGTGTATACTTTGGAAAGTTTGGATGAATCCTATGCAACCGTCAGATGTTGGGAAAACTTTATTGATGAAAATACGTCGGAAGTTATTTCTGAAAACCATTTTAATCCAAGTAAGGAACAACTATTTGAGGAGTATTTTACAGGAAAGGAAACAGTTGCAGTAACAGGAACTCACATGGTAAGGATGGAATGTTTTGATAAGGTGAATCCTATGCGCCATATTTATGATAAGCGTCAACCTCAGAATTTCCAGATGCTTCTGCCTTTAAATTATAGTTATAAAATCCATACGATTTGCCAAACCTTGTTTGGGCGACTTATTAGGACAAATTCTCACTCTCGATGTGAGGAGTCTTATGAAAAGCATATTGATGATGCACAAGGATACAAAGAAATTATGGATCATACGTTCGCTTCGATTTCGGCAATGACTCAAGAGGACCGAAAAAGATGCTTGCGTTTGAGCGCAATCTATAGTTTGTCGGGAAAACTCTATTATTCCTTGAAATATGGCAAGGCTAAAGAAGCGAGATCTTATGCCAAGGAAATGAGAGAACTCGAAGTGCCAGAAACAACGGCAGGCAAGATTCGCTTGGTATTAGTATCATGTCCTCCATTGTTGAAATTGTTTGATAAAATTGTTGACCGATTGAGAAAGTAATAAATATGAAAAGATTAAATTCGATGTTATTGGCACTGGCAAAGCCAGTACTATGTTTATTTCCATTGTTCTTTTGGAGTTTTTTCCTTCAAAGTCCCATATTGATTAGTTTTGCCAGAAGTGCTCCATTGAGAGCTTTGCTGATGTTTGTTAATGTTGGTGATGGCGCAACTAGTGATTTGTATTTTGCCTTGTTGCTAGCATTGCTCATAGTATATCTATGTTATGCTATATCTATATGGTCGCAAAAGGTTGCACTTGGTTTTAGGTGTATCATATATTTTATATTGGTAACATCCTTTATCGCAAGAAAATTCCTCTTGGTAGAGTTTGGATTGCAATTGACCCCTTCCACGTTTTCTCTTTTGCAGGAAACTAATGGACATGAAGTTTCTGGTTTCTTGGATATTTTCATCTTGTCCAAGATTGGCCTCAAATATCTATTGATTGCCATCGGATTATACTTGATAGTTTTTGCTTCTGATATGTTGTATGTCAGAAAAATGATAGCAACTAAATGTCCGGAGAAAATGAAACTTGTTTTTGGAGGCATCATTGGTTTGGTATTCGTAATGTGTGTTCCTGCTATTCGGGGGGGGTATGAACAGCTCATGCAAATTCCTGGGGGACAATCTACGTTTTCAGCAATACAATGCACTTTGCTAAAACTGTCTAAGACATCAGAAGAAAGTCACTCTTATTGGAATAAGATACAAACCATCAATCAAGAAAAAGGCGTTGCTTCTTGCTCGGAAGATTCCATCAATGTGGTGTTTGTGTTGGGAGAGTCTTTTATCAAGGCACATTCCTCATTGTATGGCTATCCTTTGAAAACTATGCCAAATATGGAAAAGGAGAAGGAAAAAGGAAATTTGTTCGTTTTTGAAGATTTGGTTACTCCATATAATGGCACCTCCAATGCGATGAAGAACCTCTTTTGCTTGAACGATATGTCGCAGGGAGAAAAGTGGTATCAAAGCATCTATTGGCCTCAGTTGCTTAAAAAGGCTGGATATAAACTTTATCTTTGGGATAATCAAAAGAATTTTGATAAACATCATGGCAATACTTTCTATGAAATGTATTCGCATCAAGTTGTTAATGTATGCTATGACAGAATGAATGAGACTGCTTACGATTATGATGAGGATATAGTAGCGGATTTCAAGAAAAATGGATATGTCAATTATGGGGGCAAGAATTATGTATGGTTTCATTTGATGGGACAACACTTTGCTTTTGCAGATAAATGTCCTAACGACAAGAAAGTTTTTCAAATTAAAGACATCAAACGTATTGATGGGTATTTGACAAATGAAATGAAGCAAGTGATAGCTGACTATGATAATGCGGTACACTATAATGATGAGGTGCTGAAAAGCATCATAGATCTGTTTAGAAATACAAATAGTGTCTTGGTCTTTATCTCTGATCATGGAGAAGAAGCTTACGATTATAGAGCAAAGACCAGTCGCCCTGCTATGGAAACAGGCTTGGAAAGTGAATATGCTCATTGTCAATATGATGTACCTTTGTTCGTTTGGTGCTCGGACCAATATTTGAAGAAGCATAAGGATGTTATAAAAGAATTGAAAAGCAGTAAAGGTCATTCTTCTATGTCTGATAAAATTGGCTACTCTATGTTAAGATTAGCTCAAGTAAAAACGAAATATTATGTTCCTCAAAGAGATATAACAAATATGAATTTTCAAAAAACAAAACGCACTATCTATTTGATGGGCGGTGAAAAATCTATGGATTATGATGTTGTCACTCATTATTCCCATTTATAACGCATCCACTTATCTGGCTTTTAGCTTGGAATCCCTCTTGTCCCAACCTTTTCAAGATTTTGAATTGATATTGGTGGATGATGGAAGCACGGATGCTTCGCCTTCCATTTGCGATGAATATGCTGCAAAGGACGAGAGGATAAGAGTGCTACATGAGCCTCATTCGGGTGTTGCCAATTCTCGACAGGTGGGACTGGAGGCGGCGAAGGGGATGTATATTCTCTATGTGGATGCCGATGACCAAGTGGATCCTTGCATGATAGCCGATATGTACCAAGTGGCTGTTGACCAAGAGGCAGACATGGTGCTCTGTGACTATCGGGAGCTGACCCATGAGGGGGAGGTGTATCGCAAGCAAGAGCCGACTGCGCTTGATGGCGTGGTGGTGTTGGAAGACATCCTTGATGGCAAACTCTATGGGGCTTTGTGGAATAAGATGATGCGAAGGGAGTGGCTTCTGCAAACCAAGGCTGCGTTTCCTCAACGGTTAACGATGAGAGAAGACTTGGTTTTCCTCAGCCAATGTTTGCCATACGCCTCTAAGATAGCTTACATCCCCAAGGCTTACTATGGTTATGAACGAAGGAACGCATCTGCCTTGACAAGCCATTATGTCAATGAGTCGCTGGCTTATTATCAGCAGGAATGCTTGTGGGTGGATTTGATTCTGGAGAATCAATTCTTGCAGGCTTCGACTCGACAACGATTGCTGACCTATCTATGTGAGTTGGCTTACATCACCTTGAAATCGGGCTTGTTTGACAAGCTCAACTGGAATGCGGCTTTTCTGAAGCATCCTGAATTTCTAAGCTATGGAACTGGTTATAAGAAGAAAATAGTGATTCTTGCCTTCAAGGGACATTTCGCCTTGGCAAGGCTGTTACGAACTTTTATCTCTCACTTGAAATCATGAAAATTGGAATATTGACTCAGCATTTCTTGCTGAACTATGGCGGCATCATCCAAAACTTCGCCTTGCAACAGGTGCTCTTGGAGTTGGGGCATGAGCCTCTCACCTTCGAGCACGACACTTGTTATAGTAGGACGAGATGGTTGCTGCGCACCGCCAAGCAGATATTGAAGACTCGCTCGCTGAAGGGGCTTCCGGTATATTCCACTTATCAGGGGCGTATCGGCAACAAGAACTTCATCAAGTTTGTATTGAAGAACATCCGTTCGGTGACAGTGAAGGACTTTACACCAGACTTGACGCAGAAATATGGCTTGGATGCCTATATCGTGGGAAGCGACCAAGTTTGGCGACCAGCCTTCAATCTGGGACCTCGCCTGGGCAATATGTTCTTGGACTTTGCAGGCGATGATGTGAAGAAAATCTCATACGCAGCCTCTTTTGGTTGCAAGGAATGGGAATACACGGAGGAGCAAGAGCGGATGTGTGGCAAGTTGGCGAAACGATTTGATGCCATCTCCGTTCGTGAGGCTTCGGGTGTCGATTTGTGCAAGGAGCACTTTGGGGTGGAAGCCACTTTGGTGCTCGACCCAACCTTGCTGTTGAACAAGGAGGATTATGGTAAGGTCTGCCATGTTGTACCCAAAAAGGAGAAAAATATCTTTGTCTATTCCTTGGTGGTGAGCGAGGGAGTGCTTGCCGTGGCAGAGAAAGTGGCAGAGGCGATGGGACTTCCGATAATCGTGAAGCAGGCAGGCAGAAAGGTAAAGAAGGAGGACACGATAGAGGATTGGTTTGCGGAGTTCCGTGATGCCGACTATGTGGTCACTGATTCTTTCCACGGTATGGTGTTCTCAATCATCTTCAACAAACCTTTCTCCATCGTGATGAATCCGAGTGGTGGCAATGATCGCTACCTTTCCCTGCTGTCACAGTTGGGACTGATGGAGCGAATCGTGAGTGATGAGTTGCAACCAGTCTTTTCGGCTATTGACTGGAGTGATGTCAATCATCGATTGACGGAACTGCGGAAGGCAAGTTTTGAATTCTTGAAAACTAACTTCAGATAACATATATGACAGACAAATCTTTTATTTCGGTAGTCATACCTTTATATAATAAGGAGAAAAGCATTGCTCAAAGTTTGCAAAGTGTCTTGAACCAGAGTTACACTGACTTCGAAATTGTGGTCGTGGATGATGGTTCTACGGATAAAAGCGTGGAAATCGTAGAAGGTATCGAGGATGCAAGGCTCAAACTATTCAAGCAGCCTAATGCTGGACCGAGTAAGGCTCGCAATACAGGTGTTGGTCATGCCAGTGGAGAATGGATCGTTTTTCTGGATGCGGATGACGAGTTGCTCCCTAATGCTTTATCTATTTTCAAGGGTATCATTGTAGAACATCAAGATGTAGATATTATCGATTGCAATCGCTATGTGCGTATGGGGACGCAAGAGAAACTTGGGTATCATCCATTGGAGGGCTATATCAAGAATCCTTTCAAGAAGTGTTTCTATAGATTGGTGTCACCAGGAGAAGGGCGTGCTGCTTTCAGAAAGTCCTTGTTGCAAAAGCATCCTTATAATGAGAAAATTAGACGATTTGAGGATGCGGAACTGCTCATCAGATTGTTTTCTGAGGCTAAGGTATATTCCTGTAAGAAAGCTACGATGATTGTGAATTGTGATTTCTCTGCCGCAAGTCATCCTCGCAAAGATGTGATGGAAGATTATTTCGCTTACCTCGACTTCTCGAAAGGAGGCTTTTGGCGTAAGATGTGTGTGTATCGCACTTTCTTGGAAGAAAGGGAACTTTACCCTGAGTTTGGAAAAGCGCATTATGCAAAGATGTATAAGCGATATGATTGGTTGTTGGTTTACAAACTGTTGAATTGGTTTGGCAAATACTTTAAATAAATTCAATTAATGAGAGTTTTATGGATTGGTGGTTCGGGGCTGTATGTTCCGAGCCATGCCTCCCATGGGGGATATAATGGAGGTGGATGGGTCGCTTCCGTGCAGAAAGAAATCATGAAGTGCGAGGATATTACGCTGGGTATTTCTTTTTGCCAAGATGGTGAGCCAGAAAAAGTGATGCAAGATGGTGTGGCTTACTATCCTGTGCCCAATCATCGGAAGTCTCGCAAGGACAAAATCATTGACTTGTGGAAAATTCACGATGTGAAGCGAGACGAGGTGCTTTGGCCTTATTATGAGGAAAAGTTCAAGAAGGTAATTGACGACTTCAAGCCAGATGTGATCCATATATTTGGGTCGGAGTTGTATCAAGGGCTTGCGGCAAGGGTGACGGGCGACATCCCAACGGTGCTCCACATTCAAGGGCTCCTCTCTCTCTATATATATATATTCCTTCCGCCAGGCATTTCGGCATGGCAGTTTTATATGAGTGGCAAGGGATTGAAAGGGAAATATCATAACTATCAGTATCTAGCTTATTGGCATCGCAGTGTGCATCGTGAGAAGGCGATATTGAGGGCAGTGCCGCATGTGATAGGCCGTACTGATTGGGACAGACAAGCCTTGGCTGTGTTGAATCCGAAGGCGCAATATCATTATGGTGGCGAGATTCTCCGTGACATTTTCTATGTGGAGAAGGAGAGAAAAATGCCTAGCAAGCCTGTTATCACCTCTACGATTTCCTTCCCTACCTACAAGGGTTATGATGTGATTTTAAAGGTAGCTGATATTCTGAAGAATGAGATGCATTTGGATTTCGAGTGGAATGTGTTTGGCAATGTGCAGCCTGATTTCATGGAGAAGCATGTTGGCTTGAAACACAAGGACCTGAATATTAACCTCCGTGGTGTTACATCAGCTGAGGATATCCGTGATGCCTTGTTAGGTAGCACCTTGTACTTCCATCCATCATACGTGGAGAACAGCCCAAACTCTGTGGGTGAGGCGCAGTTGACAGGAATCCCTGTGGTTGCCAGTAGAGTGGGGGGTACAGACTCTATGGTGGAGCATGGCAAGACTGGTTTCCTCTATCCAGTCACTGATCCTAATATGGCTGCTTATTATGTCGGCAGAATGATTGACGATAAGGAGGAGAATGTGACGATTGGCAAGCAAGCGAGAGAAGTGGCAAAGGTAAGACATGATAAGGGGAAGATTGTGGAAGAGTTGTTGAGGACTTATCACCAGATAATGCAAGATAAACTATGAAAAAGATATTGACGGCGGTTTCGCCTTTCGTTCACCCAGGTTTCTTGAATTTCAAGATGATGCCGTATGAGGCGTGGAAGTGGAATGGGGGAGAAGTGGCGCAAGCGCATTACCCTTGGCGGTGGCTGCATGGTGCTGCCTATCATTGGGAGTTGCCTACGATATGGAAGAGTAGGAAGGAGGCACGACTGAGGTTCGTTGAGCCGGTGTCGCTTTCGTTCGACTCGTTCCCCGACTATGCGAGGTACGAGGTTGTGCCGATGTTTTGGGACTGCTGGCCCTGCTATTTTGAGAAGACGTGTGAATGGCTGCGTAGGCATCAGGTAAAGACAGCTATCTTTTCTTCTCGGCAGACAGCAGAGATGATGCAAGAACGTTTTTCTGGGGAGAATAAGGGATGGCAAAGAATAAATGTCATCTGGTGCCCCGAAGCTGTGGATGATTCTGTTTATCAGAATGGGAAGCTTTTAAAAGACCGCAATATTGATTTGTTGGAGTTCGGACGTTCCAATGATAAGGTATTTAAGGCTGATCAATTGGAGTCTGTTTTTGATAACAAGAATCGCAACTTAAGTCATGTCTGTACCAAGCAGAATGGTAAGTTCATCTATACCAATGAGCAGCTATATGAAGCAATGGGGAATGCAAAGGTGACTATTGCTTTGCCTCGAAGTATCACTCAGCCAGAGATTGCTGGTGATATAGAAACTCTTACGCAGCGCTATTGGGAATGTATGTTCTCAAGGATGGTGATGGTGGGGCATGCTCCACAAGAACTCATTGATTTTATCGGGTATAATCCTGTGATAGAGTTGAGTGATAAAATCTCAGCGGAAGAGCAGATTGCTGATGTGATAGAACATATTGAAGACTACCAATCCCTTGTCGATAAAAATCGTGAAACGGCAGAAAGGCTTGGAAGTTGGGATGTGAGAATGAAATGGCTGATGGGAGAATTGTCTAATTTATATATGTTTTCACTATAGTCAAGAAAAATATAGACTATGCTGAATTTTAAGTTATATCAAAGTTTGTCTTGATGCTTAATTAAGAAAAGCGGGCTATTAGAAAAGGTGATATATGGTAAGTTTATTTGAACTTCTATTGTACACAATTGATATATTCATGATAATAATTTGGCGATTTGTTAGAAAAATCATATCTTTGCACATAGTAATCAAATAAGATATATAAATAAGATGAAGGATATTAGAATAAGCAATTTCCGTTGCTATGACGATAAAACGATGGTTTTTCGCAAGGGAATCAACCTTTTGATAGGTGACAACTCAAGTGGAAAAACCTCTCTTATTCGGGCGTGCAATTTTGTCGCTAACTCCTTGTTTTGTGGGTATAGTGATGAAAATACTGTATGGAAGAGTGTGGATGATGCGGATTTTAAGATGAATGTTGATGCTAATAATACCATACTCCCAGAAGCTCCAATAGCGATTTCTTTTCATCTTGGTCTTTCGGATATTCATCCTATCATAGATGCTGAAGGTGAGACGATAGATTTTGATTATTCTACAGAATTACATCTTGAGAAAAAGTCAAAGAAAAACAACCGTAATCTGATTCAAGGGTTAGTTCCTTTGAAAAATTATGCTGTTCAGTTGTATTCTAATTCTCATGTTAAGCAGGGTGATTCGTTTGTACAAAACAATGTCTTGCCAGTATATGCTTGTTTTACAACAGAAGATATTCACGCATCTCGTAAGATTGACAGAAATAAGTTTAAAGAATATGCACAAAAACCATCCTTTGGTTATTTTGAATGCTATGACTGCCGTGGACTATTTGATTACTGGCTTGAACGATTGCTGGTTTTGCAAGAGGCTGAAAGCGGAGAGCAGGAAATTAATTGTGTGAAAAAAGCAATTCAAAAATGCTTAGGAGCAGATGGCTGTAACATTATTGAAGAGATGGTGCTTAGACCTGTAAGGGGAAAGGTGTATTTTAAGTATACGGATGGTAGATTTGTTGAGTCTTCCATGCTTTCTGATGGATATAAGCGATTGGTCAATATTGTGGTTGATATAGCTATAAGGTGCGCTTTGTTGAATAAGACGATGCTTGGCGATGAAGCATTTATGCATACCCATGGCACTGTGATTATTGATGAGATAGATGAGCATCTTCATCCTGCTCTGCAGAGTAAAGTGCTGAAAGCTTTACACACAACGTTTCCTAATGTTCAGTTTATTGTAAGTACCCATGCTCCGCTTGTTATTTCTTCGGTAGAGAATACGGATGAGAATGTGGTGTATCGTTTGTGGTACAATCATGAGACGCATCAGTATGAGCATATGGAACTGAGGACTTATGGACTCGATTCCAATTTGATCTTGGAAGAAGAGATGATGGTTGGTACTCGTGACAGTTCGGTAGAACAGAAGTTGAAGGATATTCAGCAACTCGTAAGTATGCGTAAGTTGGAGGAGGCAAAAGAGCAGCTTACTGTCTTGGAAACGATAACATCGCCAGATCAGCCTTCTTTGGTGAAGATTCGTTCTATAATCAATAGACTTGAAAGCAGAACGGTATGAAATATATAGAAAAAAACTTCGAGGCCTGTGAGGTCGTAGCTTATGAAAAGGAATTGGCTAAAGCTAAATTAGACAAAGAAAGCCTTGCTGATAATTCTATACATCCTTCGCTGCAAGGTCCTGACGTGTATGACATTATCAAAAGTTTTAGCACTTTCAAAGATCTTAAAGAGTGGATGTTTAAAGAACAGGGTGGAATCTGTTGCTATTGTGGGTGTAGGCTGGAATATCCTAATCATCCACAATATGTGGTAGAACATGTTTTCCCAAAAGATAAAAACCGCATGCTGGCTGGGGAATATGAAAATTTTCTGCTTTCTTGCCGTCCGACTATCGAGGAAGAACAAGGAAGAATGGCTGCCCCAAAGAAAGAGAAAAAGAGTTTTTTTCATTGTGATAAGGCGAAAGAGTCCGAAATACTGACTATTACGCCTTTGCAAGAAGATTGCCAGCAGTTCTTTAAGTATGATGAGTTTGGTGGAGTTGTGGGTGCTGATGACAAAGCACAAAAAGATGTTGATACTCTGAATCTTAATTGTAAATGGTTAAGCAAGCGTAGAGAGGCTGCTATTGATGGAGAGATTTATGATGAAGATGGTAATTTGCTTCCTGATGAAGAACTGCGCCAGCGTCTTGACTCCATCATGGATCTTGATAAAGATGGAATGCATACGGAGTTTTGTTTTGTGATAAAGAGTGTGCTTCAAAGTCTTTTGTCTCAGAAAGATGCGGAAGGGAAGTGGGTAAGAATATTATAAATGTGTAATTTTTCTTCTTGTTTGAGAAGTTTGAGATTTTGAAAATATAGATATAATACATGATACCAAAAATAATTCATCTCTGTTGGTTGTCGGGTGACCCTTATCCAGTGGAGATTCAAAAGTGTTTAGATACATGGAAGAAGTATCTGCCAGATTATGAAGTCTGGGTTTGGGATACCAAACGATTCGATATAAATAGTACTATTTGGACAAAGCAAGCATTTGAGGCAAAGAAATATGCTTTTGCTGCAGATTATATTCGCCTTTTTGCTTTGTATAACTATGGCGGTATCTATTTAGATTCGGATGTTTTGGTGTATAAAAATTTTGATCCATTGTTGAGTTTACCTTATTTCATAGGGCATGATCAAATAAGAGCTTTTGAAGCGGCTGTAATAGGAAGTGAACCTGGTTGTAAATGGATAAAGGATATGTTGGATTCCTATACAGGCAGGTCTTTCATTCAAGAAGATGGAAGTTATGATATGCTGCCTCTTCCTTGCCGTTTTCATCATGTGCTAACAAGTTTGGGCTATAAATTCTGGAGAGTTTTGGAAATGTCTTCTTTGAATTTTATGGACTACAATCTGATGATGAAACAGATGTTTGTCTTTGATAAGGATTATTTCAATAGTCGCAACTCCATAGAGGTACATCAGACTGCAAAAAGTTATTGTGCTCATAACTACGCAGGTAGCTGGCAGAAGAAATCTCAAGCAAAATCTATTAAAAATATGTTGCCGAAATGGTTAGTGCAATTAGTCTATGTTGTAGGGCAAAAGACTTGGGCCCGTAACAAATATAGTTGGTTCCAAATACCATTTGAGAATTAATCATTTAACACTAATATTAAACATATAGGAAGTGAAAGGTATATCTCGTTTTTTCACACTTTATTGGATTATTTATTTTCCAACTTGTATTGCTTACAATGATCTTCCTGGTTTCTCCAGCGTAGATGAGGCAATGACTGCTTTATTGCTGATATATACAGTATGGATGTATAGTAATAATCGTAGTATCAACAGGCGACCATGGAAAGAGTTTGTGGTGTGCTTGAGTATAATAACTTTTTATGTTATTTATTCTTTACTTTTTGGCGCCAATGTCTCAGGAGCAGTCTGGCTCGATTTGATGCAAGAAGTTCGCCCTTATTCTATTATTTTCTGTACATGGATATTGAATCCTCGCTTTACAAAGAAGCAAAAGAAATGGATGTTGGGTACGATGGTCGTCACTTTATTCTCGTGGATCGTTTATCATCCGCAGACCTTAGATACTCAGGTGGAAGCAGAATTCCCTGTTCTTGGTCAGTTGGCTATATGTACGGGTATGTCATGGTATCTCTTTACTAAAGAAACAAAACGCAACCGAAATATCGCTCTTTTGTTGGTTTTAACAGGTATGCTGGCACCTAAGTTTAAATTCATGGGTGAGGTGGTTTGTTTTATAGGTTTCGTCTATTTTGTCAAAAACAGATTGAATTTCAAGTCTCCAAAAACAATGCTTTATGTTTTTGTTTTAATAGTTGCGGTGTTGGTGGTAACATGGACAAAATTTGATGTCTATTATGTTTCAGGAATGAGTAACGATCAATTGGCCCGCCCTATGACTTATAAGACATCACTGCAAATCCTTTGGGACTATTTCCCTTTTGGTTCTGGTATGGGATCTTTTGCTTGCAATGGTGCCTGGAAGTATTATTCGCCGCTTTATTATGAATATCATTTGACAGATATTTTGGGATTAAGTCCTGATACTGGCTTTTTTATCTGTGATGCCTACTATCCCACATTGGCTCAGTTGGGTATTGTCGGTGTCTTTTTCTTCTGCTGGTTCTGGAAGCGCAGGCTGGTTGCTTTCAATCAGATAGTGGATATGCGCTATTATCGTGTGGCAATGATTACCTTCTGTTGTCTTGCTATTGAGCAGACTGCCGATACATCGTGGCTCTCAGGTAAGGGTATGGGATATTGTATGTTGATAGCATTGTGTCTGAATGCCAATAGAAACATCATGGAACAGAGAAGGAGAGAGGAAATGAGGAAAGAGATGATGGCAAAGCGACGAATGGCAGCAAATAGTGAAAGTGAACAACTGAAATTGGCAGAGAAAATCTAAATCATGACAAAAGTTTTAATGGTCGGCTCTGCCGAGCAGAGTGGTGGAGGCGTGGCGAGTGTGCTGCGCCTCATGAAGACGATGCCTTTCTGGGAAAAGTATCATTGCGGATGGCTTGGTACGCAAATCCAGAGAGGATATGGTGTGAAGTTGTGGTATGCGGTGAAGGCTTATTTCAAGGCGTTGTTTACGATATGGCAGTATGATATTGTACATTTCCATACGGTGCCTGACAAGATTTGCCTGATAATTCAGATGCCTGTGCTCCTGTTGGCTTTGATTGGCAGGAAGAAGATAATCATGCATATCCACATGGGTAATCAGTTGGAGGATCATACGCATAATCGGTTGTTTATATGGTGTCTGAACCGAGCTGGTCGCGTGGTGCTGTTGGCAAAGAAGTGGCAGAAGTGTTTTGCTGAATGGTTTCCTACAGTGAAAGCCAAGACTGCTGTTGTCTATAATGCCTGTGCTCCAACTCCAGCAGTAGATTATTCTGTTAAGGAGAAGAGTATCATCATGGCTGCCTTTCTGAACGACAACAAGCATCCTGATTTGCTCCTGAAGGCATGGAAGAATTTGAAAGCGGATTTTCCAGACTGGCATGTTACCATCATGGGAAATGGTGAAGTGGAGCGCTTTCAGGCTATGGCTCAAACTATGGGTTTGAATGACAGCGTCACCTTTACTGGTTATATCACTGGCAAGCAAAAGGAGGACGCCTGGAATAAAGCAAGTATCTATTGTATGTGCTCCCGCCATGAGGGTTTCCCTATGGTGGTATTGGAAGCCTGGGCAAGAGGTATTGCTGTGGTAACTACTCCTGTAGGTGGCCTTCCTGATGTGATAGAAGAGGGTAAGAACTGCCTCACTTTCCCATTTGATGATGCTGATACTCTTACCATGCAGCTTCGCAAATTGATGGAATCTCCTGATCTTCGCAGGGATATGGCTGAATATTCCAAGAGTTTCGGAGAGAGGGTGTTTGCTCCTGTTATGGTGAATGAGAGCATAGAGAAGCTGGGTGAGGTAGAGGATTTCTATCTACCACGAAATTAGTGTTAAAGTTATGGAAATGTTTGGAGATTCTGAAAAATAATCGTAGCTTTGTAAGGATTTATAAAAAATAAAAAGATGAATGAACTTAAAGATATAAATTTGGTGGCTCGTTACATTGCGTTGTCTTTGTTGACAAAGCAGATGACGGTTAGTCCGCTAAAGCTGCAAAAATTACTGTATTATTCACAGGCATGGAGCATGGTGTTCTTTGGACGTGAACATCAATTGTTTGCCGATGTTCCACAAGCATGGGTCAATGGTCCTGTTTATCCTACGATTTATAATGTATGGAAGGATAGAAATATGTGTGAGCATCTTTTGCCAAAGGACTTTGGGACAACAGAGGCTGGGGTAGATGGTGCTTTTGGTGATGTTACTGAGTTGTTGGGCTTAAACAATGATGAGATACAACTTTTGGAGCAAATAGTGCTTAAATACGGTAGCAAGTCGCAAAATTATCTGATATTCTTGACGCATTCAGAATTGCCTTGGTGTGAAAAGAGAGAGGGCTTGAAACCATTTGAGCGTTCTGTTACGCCATTATCTTTGGATACGATGTATCAGTATTATGCGGATAGGCACAAGAAGAATGTCGAACGAAGAAAACAACTGGTTGAGGCATGAGCATAGAGTTGTTTGATGATGATATAGAGCAGTTGAGAGACGACTTGACTGTTGAACCTTGGAAGGTGATAAGTAATGACGATGTACGGAACTCCTGTCAGTTGCCCATCCGTATTAGTTATGAGTATGTGGATATGGGACTGTCTGGGTATGGTTTTGACCAAAACTTTTCCGAGAAAGATACTTTTGAGTATTTTGCCAGCATGAAGTATATCTCGGGGCATACTATTGATGAATTGTTGGAAGACAATCGTTTTAGATTGCGTAGGCACTTTGCGCTTCACAAACCTTTAAAAGTAATCATCGACAAGTTGCAGCTTGGAATAACGGCAGGACAGCCTATCATTTTTCATTTTGGATTATATACGGATAAAAAAGAGATGGCTTCACGAGAGCGCAATGTCCGTTCACCTCGAATTTATTTTATGCAGGGGCTTTATGGTGTAATATACCCTTTGTTCTTTGATCCTTTTCATGAAATTACGAAATAAGAAAAGGTTTACTTTTAGAAAGATATGCGGAAACTAATGTTTTGAATTACTGATAATTACTCTATGATACTAAGATAGGTTGGTAAGATGATGTCTTGCCAACCCTCTATCGTTTATTTTTATGACAAAAGTATTAATGGTCGGCTCTGCCGAGCAGAGTGGTGGAGGCGTGGCGAGTGTGCTGCGCCTGATGAAGACGATGCCTTTCTGGGAGAAGTATCATTGCGGATGGCTTGGTACGCAGATACAGAGAGGATATGGTGTGAAGTTGTGGTATGCGTTAAAGGCTTACTTCAAGGCGACGTTTACGATATGGCAGTATGATATTGTGCATTTCCACACGGTGCCTGACAAGATTTGCCTGATTATTCAGATGCCTGTACTCCTATTGGCTTTGATTGGCAGGAAGAAGATAGTCATGCATATCCACATGGGTAATCAGTTGGAGGATCATACGCATAATAAATTGTTTATATGGTGTCTGAATAGGGCTGACTGTGTAGTGTTGTTAGCAAAGAAGTGGCAGAAGTGTTTTGCGGAGTGGTTTCCTACTGTGAAAGCCAAGACTGCTGTTGTCTATAATGCCTGTGCTCCAACTCCTGCTGTGGATTATTCTATCAAAGAAAAGAGTATCATCATGGCTGCCTTTCTGAATGATAACAAGCATCCCGATTTGCTGTTGAAGGCATGGAAAAATCTGAAGACTGATTTTTCAGACTGGCATGTTACTATCATGGGAAATGGTGAGGTGGAGCGCTTTCAGGCGATGGCTCAAACTATGGGATTGAATGACAGTGTTACATTTACTGGTTATATCACAGGCAAGCAAAAGGAGGATATTTGGAATAAAGCAAGCATCTATTGTATGTGCTCCCGCCATGAGGGTTTCCCTATGGTGGTATTGGAAGCCTGGGCAAAGGGTGTTGCTGTAGTAACTACTCCTGTGGGTGGTCTGCCAGATGTGATAGAAGAGGGTAAGAACTGCCTCATATTCCCATTTGATGATGCTGATGCTCTTACCATGCAGCTTCGCAAGCTGATGGAATCTCCTGAACTTCGCAGGGATATGGCTGAATATTCCAAGAACTTCGGAGAAAGAACTTTCTCGCCAGAGAAAATAAGTGAGAGTGTTGATGAACTATATAAAAAACTATAACTTGAATCATAGATAAATCTCAATTTTATGCTTAAAATATTAATGTCTGCTTACGCCTGTGAACCAGGGGCAGGTAGTGAATATGGTGTGGGCTGGATGGTTCCTACCACGATGGCGCGAAAATATCCAGAAGACCAAATTTTCGTACTGACAAGATCTCGGTGTAAAGAGAAGATTGAAAAAGCTTTAGCTAACGATTCTTCTCTTGCGAATATACATTTCTTATATTATGATATTCCTTCTTGGATGTTTTATAAGAATGAAATGCAAAGCAATTGGGGAGAGCAAATCAACTACTTGTTGTGGCAATGGTTGGTTAGAAAATTTGTAAGGAAGATGAATAAGATTTATCATTTTGATATTTTCCATCATCTGACTTTTAATCAGTATCGTACTCCTTCTCCTGGTTTTTGGCTCGATATTCCTTTTGTGATGGGACCAATTGGTGGTGCTGAATGTATTGCTCCTGCTTTTTGGGAAGATTTGGAACCTAATACAGTGAAAAAGGAGGGCATACGGCAGAAAGGAAAAGATCTGAAAATTTTCAAGTGGTTTAATACTCGTAAGAAAAATAACAAGGTGATACTATGCTCTTGCAAAGAGAACTTGAATCGGCTAAAACCTTACGGGAATAAAAGCCGTTTGGAGCTGATGCCTGCTATTGCTTTCGACAAAAAGGATTTTGCTGATATTTCGCAAAACGAAACTCAGGATACTTTTGAAATGATTTATGCTGGTAAAGCATGGGACTGGAAAGGTATTCATATTTTCTTAAAAGCTGCAAAAGTGGCTTTGATGGATAAGTTGAGTGCTAAAAGTCAGCAAAAATGGAGTATTAAACTTATCGGTATTCGTTTTGAAGAGGAGCAGAAGAAAGTCATGGGCTGGGTCGATGAATTGGGGCTTCAGAATCATGTGACGTTGATTCCATTTATCCAGCGTTCAGAACTATTGAAAATGTTGGCTAATTGTTCTTTAAGTGTATATCCTGCTTTCCGTGATTCGGGATCGATGTCGGTTTTGGAGGCTTGTGCCTTGGGATGCCCATCTATCTGTTTTAATGCAGGCGGACAGGATGTGTTCTCTGATGAAATATTGCTGAAAGTTGATGTGGCTGATTCTTATTCTGAAACGATGAATCGTTTTTCTGAGAAATTATTCTGGGCATACGAACATCCTCAAGAATTGAAGGAAATCGGGAAAAAGACCAAGGCGTGGGTTGAGGAAATGCTCACATGGGACCGAAGAGTTGAGGATTTTCATGACATTTATAAAACTTTAGTTTGATGACTATGAAATATGATTATTTAATCGTGGGCTCTGGTTTGTTCGGAGCAACGTTTGCTTATCTGGCTAAAAAAGCGGGTAAGAAATGTTTGGTAATAGATAAGCGACCTCATTTAGGAGGAAATGTCTATTGTGAAAAAGTGGAGGGTATCAATGTTCACCAGTATGGTGCTCATATCTTCCATACTTCTAACAAAAAAGTTTGGGATTTCGTTAATTCTATTGTGGAATTTAATCGCTATACGAATTGCCCTGTAGCTAATTATAAAGGTAAGCTCTATAATCTTCCTTTTAATATGAATACTTTCTACCAGATGTGGGGAGTATTGACCCCAGAAGAGGCAAAAGCTAAGATAGAAGAGCAGAAGAAAGAAGCTTTAGATGCATTGAATGGGCGTGAGCCTCAGAATCTGGAAGAACAAGCCCTGTGTTTGGTGGGCAAAGATATCTTTGAGAAATTGATCAAGGAATATACCGAGAAACAATGGGGAAGGAAGTGTACGGAATTGCCTGCATTTATCATTAAGCGATTGCCTGTGAGATTGGTATTCGATAATAACTATTTCAATGATAAATATCAGGGTATCCCTATTGGAGGATATAATCAATTAATTGATGGTTTGCTGGAAGGTATAGAATGTAAGACAGGCAAAGATTTCTTCCATTCAGAATATAAGGACAGGAAGAAATATGCTGATAAGTTGGTTTATACAGGAGCTATTGATGAATACTTCGGCTATTCATTAGGAAAGTTGGACTGGCGAACTGTTAGTTTTAAGACGCGTATTGAGAATACTCCAAATTATCAGGGAAATGCAGTTGTCAATTATACCAGCCATGAGGTTCCTTATACAAGAGTCATTGAACACAAGCATTTTGAGATGTTCGGTCAAGATGTATATAATTGTCCAAAGACGGTTGTCTCAGAAGAGTATTCTACGGAATACAAAGAAGGCATGGAACCTTATTATCCAGTAAATGATGAGCGTAATAACTTGCTTGCAGAACAATATCGTCAACTCGCAGAAAAAGAGACAGATGTTATTTTTGGTGGAAGATTGGCGCAATACAAATACTACGATATGGCTCCTGTAATAGAGCAGGTATTAAGTTTATTCGTGTAATATGGCAAATCGCTTTTTAATGTTACTACAAAAGATAAGTCTTGTTCCTTCTTATTTGTGGGACAAAATGTGGGCTCCTGTATGGAAGCGGTGCATGAAGCACTGTGGAAAGGGGGTATATATCCGTCCGATGTCTTCGGATTTCAAGGGATTGTGGAACCTGTCGGTAGGGGATGGTACTTCGATTCCTAAAGGGAGTACTATCTATTGTACGGATGCTGCATGTACTATTGGCAAGAAGGTGCTCTTCGGTCCTAAACCAACAATTATCTCTGGTGATCATCGTATTGACCTCTTGGGCAAATATATCGCGGATGTTACCGTAGAGGAAAAGTTTGTGGATGGGGTGAATGTATATGACCAGCCTGTTGTCATCGAGGATGATGTGTGGTGTGGTGCGAATGTGACTATCCTGAAAGGTGTGACTATCGGTCATGGTTCGGTAGTGGCTGCTGGTGCTGTGGTCACGAAGTCCTTTCCTCCATACAGTATCATCGGTGGTATTCCTGCTAAACTGATCAAAATGAGATTCACCGAAGAGGAGATCAAGGAGCACGAAAGAATGTTGGATGTGAAAAAGTGATACTATGAATCAGAATCGTTTATATTCATTGGACATGATGAAGAAGAATTTGAAAAATAAACAGAAAGTGGCATGAGGTTAGTACATGATCCAAATGAAATCTTGTGGTATGCCATGAGTTCTCCTTTTCGTAGGGAGATGAAAGCCAAGGCTCTTTTGGATGCTCACCATATAGAGAATTTTATCCCGATGAAGAAAAGACAGGAGATTCGGGAAGGTGAAATCGTGATGTGGGAGGAGCCGGCTGTCCATAACTTTGTCTTCGTGCATGACAGCTATAATGGCATTATGAAAGTGAAGAAGGGGCTGGACATCCTGCAGTTTATTCTAAATCCCTTGTCTCCGATAGTTGTGCCACGAAGACAGATGGATGACTTCATCCGTTTTTACGAGTCGGGCGGTTATGACGAGCCCGAGTTTCTCTCTCCCCAAATGATGGGGCAGCTTCGGAAGAATGCAAGGGTGGTCATCGTCGATGGTCCACTTGCCGGCATCGAGGGGTATTATCAGCGAGTGAAGGGTGCGAAGGACAAGCGCTTCTTGGTGTTGATAGAAGGTTTGGTGGCAATGGCATGCTGTGTGGAGTGTAAGTTTGTGAAAGTAAAGTAGGTGTGATGTTTAACTTACTGTTAAAAGATATAAACAAAACTTGCAATATCCGTAAATTATTCCTATTTTTGCATCAAAAACCTCACTCTTTAGTAAGAGATAAGGATAAAAAATATGAAATATTGTAATGTGGAATCCTCTAAGTACTTGAATCACAGGTGTAAAGCTGAGATTTGAGGAACCTAAGGAATGCATATGCAGTAATATTTATACGATGACTCAACAATTATCTTTATTTGAAAAGCTTGAATTTTCAACAACAAGAATCATGGCTTTTGATGATGCTGGTTGTAAACAATATGGTACGGGATTCTTTTATGGCATTTTAGACGATAAGGGAACAATACCAGTTGTCTTAACAAATAAACATGTTTTGTATGGTATGTCTCATGCTCAGATTAACTTTTCACGAGCAGATGAAAGAGGTAATCCTATTTATGGTGAGCCATATAAGTTTAGGTTTGACATAAATTCTGGTTTGGTTTTTTATCATCCAGATTCATCTGTTGATTTGTGTGCTATAGCTTTTCAACCTTTATTGAGGCAAATGGAAGGAGCTGATTTAAAATTGTTTCATCAGCATTTTGACAAGAGTTTAATTCCGACAGTTGCTCAGTTGAAAGAATTAGATTCCGTGGAGGATATTATCATGATAGGATATCCTAATGCTCTTTGGGATGAAGTGAATAATATTCCTTTGGTAAGAAAAGGAATTACTGCGACACCTGCGTGGCTTGATTTCAATGGAAAGAAAGAGTTTGTTATAGATGCTGCGTGTTTCCCTGGCTCAAGTGGTTCACCTGTACTAATATGTAACATAGGAAATGTCAAAAATAAATATGGCGGAATCCAATTTGGTATTAATCGTATATATCTTTTAGGATTGCTTTATGGCGGTCCACAACAGATAATAGAGGGAGAAATTTGTGTTAAGACAGTACCCGATGCTACTCGGACTCCATATGCTCTATCTTCTATACCAAACAATTTAGGATATGTCATTAAATCTGAACGTATTTTAGAATTGAGTGAATATATTCTAACTAAAATTAAGTAATATGGCTATTTCATCTATCACAAGACAACAAGTACGTGGTGACTTGTTGAAGAAAATCATTATACGAATAGACTATACTGGTATTCCATCCATCACGGAATGGATAGAACAATTCATGAAAGATGGGGACTTGTGTGGAAAATTTGGTGATTATGACAAGGGAGGATCCATGAATAAGGCTACATTTCGTTTCTCTAATTTAAATGATGTGGCTGATACTTTGGCTATTCCTTTGGATGAATTGAAAAAGGAAACGATTCATCGTTTTTCTTCTCCTCTGTTTGGAGGGCATGAAGATGATGTAGTTATGGATATTACGTCATATTTCACAACATTCACAATCAGCTGTCAGAACTATTCGATGATAGACGATTACTTGCAATATTTATGTATGTATATGTTGAAACTGAAATCTTACTGCACATATTTGAAAGTTGCAAGGTTGGGAATAAGAAAAATCGGAGGTTGCGTATTTAAATCTGTCGAAGATATAGGTAAAGTCTTTAACCCAGATTTGTTTTTTGGAAATATCATTGACGAGCCTGTTTCTACAGCACATGAGATAAACTATTCTGATTCGTTTATTGATAGAGATTTTAAAATAAAAGTGAATTATGGGCGCATGTGTCGTGAAGTTGTTGATACTAATCAAAATACCTTGTATCAAGTTTTGATGGATATTGATGGCTATGTAGATAATGAAATCATTATGCAAGAAAATCTGCAACTTCCAGAAAATATACAAAAAGTTACAGAGAACATAAATAATTGCTTGTTTAAGCTGTTTAAATATTCTGTTAATGAAGATTTTCTGATTAAAAATTTGAAAAATGGACAAGAATGATATTTTTGATTTAATCTTTGATGATAAAAGCGTGAAGCCTAAAAGTAATAGAAGAGCTAAGGATTGTCTTTATTCTGTAGTAGAAAAACCAGTAGAGCCAATTCGGTCGTCACATGTTCGTTATTCTTCTTCAACAGCGATAAAAAAGAAAGTTTCCTCTTTTCACGATTTGACAATTCGTACATGTGGCGATGCGAAAGTTCAATATTGAAGATTATAAGAATGTTCGCCTGCGAATATTTGTCATAGGCTATTCAGACCAAGGTGAAAGTATTGTGACATTGTTTATGGATGCGCATGAGCAAGTTTTCTATACAATGGTTGTAGATTGCTATGCTAAGGGTAACGTGAACAAGACAAAGGAACTGCTTGATAAGTTTCATGTAGTGCATATAGACTTGTTGTGTTGGAGTCATCCCGACAAAGACCATTCGGTAGGTGTTGATACTTTGATAGAAAATTATTGTGATGACAGAAGCTGTATCTTAGTTCCTTATGGCATAGAGGGGAGAGATGAAGATTGCGTAAAGTATAATGAGGGTGATAAGCAAATTATTGATTCGATTTTTGCCCATAATTCTCGATGGCATAAGGCGTTTAAACCTATAAGTTGTAATGAGGAAGAGCTTTCGCAAGTTACAAGCTTTGATCTTTGTTCTTTGTTGGATGATGAACTTCATGTACGGCTTTACGCATTGTCTCCTCATGCAGAATACATTGCTGAAGCAAGGCATAATTACAAGGAAAGACGACAATACATTCATAAAAATGATTTCTCTATATCATTATGTTTAGACATAGACAATAGCTATTTCTTTCATTATTGCAGTGATATAGAAGATAGAACCATCAATCATATCTATCCGGATTATTTTGGGAAAGCAACTTTTATTAAAATTCCTCATCATTCATCTAAAGGATCTGCTAATCTTTTGGATTTATTGCCTGAAGATAAGTTAATTAGTTGTACTACAACTTATAAGTCGCAAGGATTGCCTCATGAAGAAGTATTAAAACTATATAAGAAGAGAAGTTTATACTTACATTCTACAGGTACTTCTGATGATGTAAATAGCTATGGAATCATAGAGTATGATTTTGATTTGTTTGGACAACATCAGGTTGATGTGAGGCTTTATGGAAATGCTGAGGTGGTGTAAATAGAAAGATTATGAAAGTGAAATATTGGCTTTTTATAATAGTTGTGCTTTTGGGGGTTGTATTCTTTGCTCCTAGTGTTTTGTGTATGAATTCTTTGTGCAAATTCTTTTCTTTTAACCAAGATACTGGAGCCGTGGGTGATACTATAGGAGGTACAACCGCTCCGATTGTAGGTTTGATAAGCATCTTTTTACTTATTTGGACGCTTATAGAACAGAAAAAATCAAATGATAAGCAAATCCGTTTTATGCAAGATGAGAGATTTGAAAATACTTTATTCAACTTATTGAATGAACAAAGGGAGATTACAAGTTCTTTATACATTGACTTTCATGGGCTTGCAAAAAATGATGTGACAAAGGAGATTCACACCAATGTTAGAGGTTATAAATTTTTTAAAATGGCAGTTTATGAATTGAAAATTTTATTTAATTCTTTAGATAGTAAAGAGTTTCATAAAGAGTACGATTCTGAAGCAGTTGGTGATATGATGGAGCGGATAGCTGACAATTTGTATTATGGAGTAAATTTACCTCATGAGCTGAAATTAGAAAACGAAGAGTCTATTCTTGAGGGTAAGAATACCGCCTTGGCTGCTTATTTTAATGATTTATATAAAATTTCACAAACAGAATTTCTACAATTTAAATCAAAAAGTGTTGAAAATAAGATACAATTTGTTTATAAAAAATTTTTTTCACGTAGAATTAATAGTGGTCATTACTTTCGCCACTTATATCGAATTCTAAAATTCATAGAGTTGAATGAAACAAGGGAACTAAATATGGTTAGGAATGATGAGCAGCAAACTGTGAAAAAAAAATATTTGGAATATGCGCAGTTTGTGCAAGCGCAAATGTCAATTGAGGAATTACTGGTAATATTTTACAATAGCTTTTGTTTTCCGAAGATGAAAGGAATGCTGATAAAATATAATCTGCTGGAAAATTTGAATGTAGAGAAGTTGATAAAGCCTGAACATAATTGTGAACCACAGTATCATTTGAAAAAGTTAGATGAGATTTAGAAATACAACTTTCATTAGTTGACGATAGCGTTGTAATCGGTACCGCTTGTATCGCTGCAATCGATACCAAGATTTGTAACCATCTACTTCTCCATATTGTCCGCTAAAAAATAAATATTACCGCCATGGATTATTCTATCAAAGAAAAGAGTATCATCATGGCTGCCTTTCTGAACGACAACAAGCATCCCGATTTGCTCCTGAAGGCATGGAAGAATCTGAAGGCGGATTTCCCTGACTGGCATGTTACCATCATGGGAAATGGTGAAGTGGAGCGCTTTCAGGCTATGGCTCAAACTATGGGTTTGAATGACAGCGTCACCTTTACTGGTTATATCACTGGCAAGCAAAAGGAGGACGCCTGGAATAAAGCAAGTATCTATTGTATGTGCTCCCGCCATGAGGGTTTCCCTATGGTGGTATTGGAAGCCTGGGCAAGAGGTATTGCTGTAGTAACTACTCCTGTAGGTGGCCTACCTGATGTGATAGAAGAGAGTAAGAACTGCCTCACTTTTCCATTTGATGATGCTGATGCTCTTACCATGCAGCTTCGAAAGTTGATTGAATCTCCTGAACTTCGCCGGGATATGGCTGAATATTCCAAGAGCTTCGGAGAGAGGGTGTTTGCTCCTGTTATGGTGAATGAGAGTATAGAGAAGTTGTATGAGGAGATATTGAAAGGCTAACTAAATAGCAGGAAGAGCTATTTTTGTGGTAAACATAATAAAAGAAGGGATATGCCGTTATAATAAAAAAGCAATCGTCATGGTGTTTAGATGACGATTGCTTTGATAAGACTCTTTATCGTGTTGCAGCACGATGTGAGTTGGTTCAAAATCTTTTAATAAGGGTACTTGTCATTCTTTGAAGAATTTGCCTTACTGTTCATAGGTTGCAAATTGTTCAAATGGTTTGTACCGCCAAGCTTTTGGGGCTTGGAATGATCTACATTCCACCCCATTGGGCTTGTTTTCCCATAAGAAGGTCTGAACATGACATTCCCAAATATGTCTTTTCTGTACATGTCAGGATTTTTCCCACTTATAGTTTCGCCTTTATCCCAAATTTGGTCAAGCCTTTCTTCTGAGTAATATGACATACTATAAAAATTAAAGATGAAACATGTTGATAATCACTTATTCTCAAAAAGGTGAGAAATCTATAAGAGCCCTCTCGCATTAGCATTAATGCTTTGGCTGCGAGTGCCTAAAACACCATATTAGTATTTGCAAACTTTATGCCAAAATATTTTTCCTTTCTTTATATATTCTTAACGACATTTTCTGTCAGTTCTAAATGTCAGATTGTCGTGTTATGGTAAAAAATGCAATATTGGTACATTGTTGTAAATGAAGAGGACGGGTTGGGCTAAGGATACAAAAGGGTGATAAATTCATTTAAATAATAATAGCTAATGTGATACTATGACTAAGGATCGTTTATATTCATTGGACATGATGAAGTTTGTGGCTGCTATCTTCATCACCAATTCTCATTTCCAACCGCTATATGAGGGGGTGAATACTGCCTTTGCTACTTTTGGGGTGCAGGGCAATGCGCTGTTCTTCTTTGTAGCAGGGTATCTGCTGATGATGGGATTTGGAAAGCATAAGGAGCTGAGCTTTATCGATTGGTTTAAAGGGAAAATCAGGAGGTTGTGGCCTGCGGTGTTTATCTGGGTGGTGGCAGCTAACCTGATATGGGATGCTCCGCTGACTTTCGATAAAATGATATTGGGGAGTGATTATTGGTTCCTGCAAACTATCGTGGTGTACTATGCTTTGTTCTATCTGCTGATAAAGGTTTTGCCTGCTAAATGCCGATTCTGGGGGGGGCAATAAATACATGTTGTCTCTCTTCGGTCTGGCGGTAGCTTGCTCTGTGGCTTATTTCTTCTGGATGCCGGTGGCTGAAGGTTCGCCGTTCCATACGAGTTTTCATTTCGTATGTCATTTCAGCATCATGATGATGGGGGCTTTGGTGTATGTCTGTCGTGACAGAATAAGTATGGGGCATTGGGTGAAGGATGTTTGCGGTATGGCGCTTTCGTTTGTCTTGTATTTCCTGATATTGGCTATCGGAAAGAACAAGACGGGATGGATGTATGATGTCCAGGTGCTGGCGCTTGTGCCTCTGCACGGCTTTGTGTATTATGGTTACAAAGTGGCATCGTATAAATGGACTGACTGGTGCTTCGGCAAGAGGTTCTTAGGCAAAGGTATCTCTCTTGTTGCTGGACTTACGCTTGAGATTTATATCGTGCAGTTTATACTTATTACGAATAAATGGAACAGTGTGTTCCCTTTGAACATCGTTATTGTGTTTGCTATCATTTGCTTATCTGCATATCTGCTAAAGGTAATGACCGCTGCTTTTCTTTCGCTGCTATCGAAAGATAAGTTTGCGTTGGAGGTTTAATGAAATATCTGTAATGTATGAAGATACTAATTAATGCATATGCTTGCTCGCCTGGTATGGGAAGTGAGCCTGGGATGGCATGGAACTGGGTGAGCAATCTCGCCAAGTTCTGTGAACTATATATTATCACCGAGGGGGAGTTTCGGGACAAAATAGAGGAGGTGGTGCCTACCTTGGAACAGGGGAAGAACATGCACTTCTATTATAATCCGGTATCGGAGGAAATCAGGAAGATGTGCTGGAACCAGGGGGACTGGCGTTTCTATAAATATTATCGGGAGTGGCAGTGGAAGACGTATCTCTTGGCAAAGGATATCTGTAAGGTGGAGAAGATGGATGTGTTGCATCAGCTCAACATGATTGGATTCCGTGAGCCAGGGTATCTGTGGAAACTATCACAAGAGAATGGGGTGCCGTTTGTTTGGGGGCCTGTGGATGCCAAGGATAAGTTCCCTGTGGCTTATCTGGATGGTGCTGGACTGAAGACAAAGTTGTTCATGCGTCTGAAGAACTTCCTGACGGGTATCCAGTTGAGGTGTTCTGGTCGTGTGAGAAAGGCTGCGCATCAGGCATCGGTGGTTTTCTCTGCTTCATCTAACTCGCAACGCTCGTTCAAGAAGTATATGGGTATTGACTCTCCTCTGCTCAATGAGACGGGGTGCTATGTGCAGGAGCATCCTATTGTGGATAAATCGGGTAAAGCTACATTTGATGTGCTCTGGGTTGGCAAAATGGATTTCCGCAAGCAGTTGGGCTTGGCTTTAAAATCTGTAGCTAAGAGTGGAAACGATAAGCTTCGTCTTCATATTGTAGGCGGCGGTGATGCTGAATCCTATCAGTCATTAGCAGAGAGTTATGGTATTGCTGATAAGTGTATCTGGCATGGTGCTGTAAGCCATGATGAGGTACAGGACATTATGCAGAAGTCGGATGTTTTCCTCTTTACCAGTGTTGCTGAGGGTACTCCTCATATGGTGCTGGAGGCTATTGCCAACAATCTCCCTGTCGTTTGTTTTGATACTTGCGGTCAGGGTGATGCTGTGAATGATAAGGTTGGCAGGAAGGTTCCTCTTTCTTCTCCTTCTCAGTCGGCTCGTGATTTCGCTAAACTGCTCAATGAACTGGAAAAGGACAGGTCTTTACTGAGGCTCCTTTCGGAGAATTGTAAGGAAAGACAAATGGAGCTTTCCTGGGAGGAAAAGGCTAAGGGCTTGGTAGAGTGGTATAAGAAAGCGAAATAATGAAAAACTTATTTCGCTTTTAAATGTTGTCTTTTGAACTGGATTTCTGAAAGAATGTGTTTTTTCGAAAACCCACCAGTCCTCCCTTACCCTTAAGGGAGGGTCCACCTCTCATCTCGATCTTCTCCCCTCAGGGGAAAAGAGGAAACCGCTCCTCCTCGTCGCTCTAAACCGCTTCGCTATATGGATGGCGGACCATCAGAGGTCTACGCCAGCAGCGGAGCTGCAGTTTTTTGTGCGGGGATGAACCCGCCTTGCTGAAGAACTGCTGATGGGGTCACATTGCTGGGTTTGCTGCAGATGGGACCGCATTGCTGGGATTGCTGCAGATGGGGCCACATTGCTGGGTTGCGTAATTTGCTGATAACTTGCAGATTTTCTGTTTTTTCTTGGTGGTTTCAATTAAAAAGTGTATTTTTGCAGCAGATATTTGAACTATATAAGATTATATTATGATGTTAGGTATTAATGCTCCAAAGCCATTGGTTAAAGGTGAATTTGCTAAGGCTGTTCGTAAAGCTGTTCATGATTCGATGGTTGCAAAGGAAAATTGGAAGGAACCTGCAGCAAAAGGTCCTTGGAAGGTTAAATTTATTGTGCGTTAGTTATGAATCAAGATTCAGAACTAATCATAGAGGTAGCTGATGAATATGAAAGTTTGAAATCATTCGAAAGTGGTAATCAACAGATGGATGATTTTATTCATGATTATTTGTCAGTTTGTTCACGTAATCATTTTTGTATAACTTATTATGTACGTCTAAAGCCTAAGGGAGATGTTATAGCATTGTTCTCTTTATCAAATGATTCTGTGGATTTATCTGAAGATGATTTTGATGATATGAGAATAGGAGCTGCTGGTACAGAATTACCCCTTGTAGAATATACATTTCGTGAGCGGTTTGAGCAAAAATGTACATATCCTTCTTTGGAAATTACTTATTTAGCGGTGAACAAGAATTATCAAAACATGAAAATCGGTTCTACTCTTATTGATTTTATAGCAAATATAGCTAGAAACCAGAAAGTGTCAGGCTGTATATTTCTGACGGTTAATGCTTTGTATACACCGGCTTATAGTGCAGTATCATTTTATGAGAAGAATCATTTTGCTAAGCTAACCCCTGTTCCTCAATTTGATGTCTGGCCTATGTATAAGACATTGTGGTTTTGATGTGAACTTTCCTCCTGTTTGGTATTTCGTTAATAGTTTGAGCAGGGAGTGATCTTTTTCATTTCTGATGATGATTGAACGAAGCCACAAGACAATATGTGATAACGGCAACACAATATTGTTTAGTTTGATGAACTTCTAATGCTACTGACAAGTCCGTCTTATTGTAAATGATGCATAAAAGGTTGTTAGTCAGCTGTTTGTAAACGTTTTTCCTGTTTTGCGGGATAGTATTAGTATACCTATTATACAAAAAAGTATTATGGATAAAGAACAATTTATAAAAATTTTAAAATCAAAAAAAAGTGCTCCGTTTCTTTTTTTTAGGATCTGGTTTTTCAAAGCACTATCTTAACACTCCAAAATAGGATGAATTATTACAGCATTTTGCAAATAAACCTTTGGGAGCTTATACTTCAATGTTGGATTCAACAGATTTGTATGTAATAGCTTCTACTATTGCAAAAGAAGTGAATGAAAATTTTTGGGATAAAGTTCAAAAAGATTCAAACTGCGATGAAAGTCGATTTGTATCTTTAATAAAAAATCAAGATGATTATTTAAAATTGCTAATATCACAATATTTAATGAAATATACATCAAGTGGTATTCCGCCAAAGTACAAGGATGAATTAGACTATTTGGCGAGTTTGAATATAGATGGAGTAATTACTACAAATTGGGACGATTTAGCAGAGTGGATATTTAAAAGATTTAAACGTATCATAGGGCAAGAGGAATTGCTTTTTTCAGAGGTACAAAATGTAGGAGAAATTTATGCAATTCATGGAAGTATTATAGATTCTAATAGCCTTGTACTTACGGAACAAGATTATAAAGATTATAATAGTAAAAATTCATATTTAGCGGCAAAACTTATAACTATTTTTGTAGAACATCCAATAATTTTTATAGGGTACTCTTTAAGTGATCCTAATATTCAAAATTTATTGGAGTCAATGATGAACAGCATAGGTAAAAATAGTAAGGGGATTGAACGGCTAAGAAATAATTTGATATTTGTAGATTGGGTAAAAAATAATATAAATGATATTAGTATAGAATTTATGAATAAGGCGATGAGTAATAATGTAGTGTTACCATGTATTGTTATTAAAGCTCACGACTTTATGCCTGTATATGAACTTTTAAGTCATTACAAAAGAAATATTCCTGCTCATTTGTTGAGGTTATATAAAGAAAATTTTTATGAAATAGTTCGTTCTGAAAATCCAGAGAATAAAATTTATGCATTGTCCGAAGCGGATTTAGATAAAAAGGATGATATACAGTTTGTATGTGGATTTGGCGCAATAGAAAAATATAAATCAGTTGGTTATAAGAGTATTGATAGGTCTCTATTGTATAGAGATATTATTGATAATCAGGGTTTCAATGCGGATTTAATTCTGAAACAAACAATACCTTCAATGTTTAATGGGAAAAAGAATTATTTGCCTTGTTATAAATATCTCTTTGAGGTTGGAATAAATACATTGGAACAATGTAGAGAAGTCTATCCTATTATAGCAAATGAACTTAAAGAATCATCGCAATTTCAGTTATACAATTCTTTCCCAAGTTCGGATAAGAAACTTTCATTAAATGAGGCGATTAAAAAATATGAAAGTATAGCCTTATGGAAGGCTTTTGCTTTGATACCTTTTTTGGAAGTAAAAGATACCGAACTCGAAGAACTAAGGGATTTTATTAAAAAACATCTTAACTCTTATTGTAATTTTAGAAATACTTCTGCGAATTATTTCAGAAAGTTAATTTGCTTTTATGATTGGCGGGTTTATGGAACTTGGTTTAAAAAGGTGGAACAATAGTGGTCGGATAAAATCTCAGGAGAAGGAACCCTCTGTACATTGAGGCTCCGAATTATTAATATTTAATTCTTTTGTTACTTTGAATATGGAATGGATATCATCTTGCTTAAACTGGAGCTGACCAATTGACTTGGATATTATGTGATGTGTCTGTGGAATATTGAAGTGTTTCTTCTCTATGATGAGTAGCAGATAATCACATTGAGCTATTATGTGAATGAATGGAGTGTGCTTACTTATATGAATTTGATTAATTTATGAAACTGTTAAACTGTCTTGTGTTTCTTAAAAAAAATAAGAACTTTTTGATGTATTCTGTGATTGGAATATTGTTGTTCTTAACGTTTCAGGTATATATAGCAGATTTATTAAGGTATCTGGTAGATCATGTTATATGTAATATAGATCAGAATTGGGGATTAGTACTAATACTGTTTTTATGGGTATTGTTAGGTTCATATATATATCGTGCAACTCAAGACTGTAAACTTTATATTCAGGACCGATATTTTGTAATAGTAATATTGGCTGCTTTTTTAAATTTCTATTTTCGAGTTATTGATACGAATTTTGTCTTTTGGGGAGTAATAAGTTGTGGTCATTGTTTTGTTGCATGGAGTGATGTAACTTATATCTTGGTGGGATTTCTTGTTTATAGGAAATTCAAATATAAACCTTACGAGCAGCAAAAACAGAATGCGAATCCTTTAGTAAGAGATAGTGCTATTACAAATCAGGATGAGGATTTCTTTGGCTATCAGAAAATGGTAGACTCTTTGCTCGCTGATTTATATGATACTGATGTTGAAAAAGAAGCTTTTTCGGTTGGTATTGCTGGTAAATGGGGAGTTGGAAAGAGCTCTTTTATCAATCTTCTGAGGAATAGTATTCCTAAAAAGGGTGGTCTTATCGTTGATTTATATCCTAGATCATCTATGAACTTGTCTGCAATTAGTTTGGACTTCTTTAATTCGCTATCCAACACATTAAAGGGCTACCATACAGGATCTTGGCATATCGTTGACAAATATGTAAAGTCGTTAAGATGCATTGAAGGAAAGGGGTGGTTTAATAAAACAATTGATGCGATAGAGGTTTTTGCTAAAACTGACGAGAAAGAACGATTGCAAAATGTTATCACGGAGATTGGACGGAAAATATTCGTAATCATAGATGATTTAGATAGACTTACTGCTCCGGAAATTCTTGAAGTTCTTAAAATTATAGATAGAAATGGAAGCTTTAAAAATGTCATCTTTGTTGTAGCTTATGATAAGGGATATGTTAATGCTGTATTGCGCAAGTATCTTGGATATGAAGGCTCTGAGATGTTTACAGATAAGTATTTTAACTTCGAATATTCTCTTCCTGCTCATAATTTCTATATGGAAAGGCAATATGTTGCTAATTATATCAGGAATAAAATAACAGTTAATGAGGGTGATGCTGTTACAAAAGCTGATTTGCTTACTGTGTGGAATCGTATTGGTGATTCTGTTGTCAGATATTTAGGATTGATGCGAGATGTAAAACGTTTTGTTAATATCCTAATGTCTCGATTAGCATCCGTAAAAGATAATGTTAATATTGAAGATTTTATCCTTATTACGCTGCTTAGATATAAAGACTTGGACTTGTATTATAAACTATCTACCGCTGATATGCTCATTGGGGGCAATCAGTTCTTAGAAGGAGATCCTGAACTTTTGTACCTTAAAGATACTACAATTCCTGAAATAAATGCAAGACATTTTGGATGGCAATATGCTTCTAACATACTGCAAAGACTCTTTCCGATTAAAGGACAGAAGGTACATTATGACTTGAGGGCAGATTATCGTAAGGTTAGAACAGCCAATGCTTTTGATACATATTTCTTTGATGCCGTCAGTGGGAAAATTCTTCATAAGGATTTGCGAAGATTATTTGATAGTTCTTCGAATGAAAACTCTATTAACATAGCAAAAGAGCTGTATAATGCAGATCAAACTAGTTTGCTCCAGTACTTACAGAGTAGGACAATTAAAGTATTAGGAACTAAGGCTAATCTTGAACGCTATTTGGAGATATTGTTGTATTTATATCATTATAGTAATAAAAATTCTAGCATCGAATATCTGTTCGTGTCTTTCTGGGATACTGATATATATGATGATATTAAGAATATAGATATATTCAAAAAACAAAACGATTATAAAAAATGGATTTTAGCATTTATTAAAAGAGCAATATTGGAGTATCCTGTTGCTATAGGTGGCATCTCTTTAAACTTCCTTGAACTCCAGGAAAAAGAAATGAATAGAACGATTTTTGATAAAAATGAATTGATTTCTGTTATTTTATTGTGCCAAAGAACCTATCTCAATAAATGGGGTGAAAATGATTGGAATATAGAAATAGCTTTTCAATTATCGATTATTAAACTGTCTGATAGGCGACCAGTAAAATATGTGAAGAAAGCTGGTGAAGAAATAAAGGCATTTATGAGTAAGCATGTGCAATATTTCATAGCTAATGTTATAGATACATATGTTGATTCTCATTCTTCAAGTACATTGTTGCAGTTTTATGACTGGTTTGTGCCATCTGCGATATTTCAAACAGAAGGTTATTCTTTTAGAGAATGGCTGAATAAGTATGTCAAAGATGATGATGCTAAATATGTCTTGAGAAGAATATATGATGCTAGTCTTAAATATGACAAACCTATTCTCTATCAGGAATTACAAAAGGGAATATTTGATTTTAGTGGAGTTGCTACTATTTTGCGTGAGCAAGATGCAGAAGAGCTAGATACCAAAGTTTTGGATGCGATAAGTTCATGTGTTGGGGTTGATTTAAAGACGTTAGCGGAAAGATTGGATTACGATGAGAAAGATGTTCAATTATCACTATGCAGATTAAGTGAGAAAAATCAATGTAATCTATTTTGGGCAAACTTGAAACATCAGATGGATGCAATTAAAAAAGGAGATTTTGTGCGTTTACGTGATAGCATATATCAACAAAAGATAGATTTTTTGATCTTTAAAGTTAATGCCTTTGTTGTAGATTCTATAGGTCAAAATCCTGATGAAACAATAAAACTGAAAGGCATTGAAAACGAGGTGTCTGTTGGTGATGTTGAGGCTATTCCTATAGATGGTATACATGACTTATGCATATATTATGATCCTTTTGTAGCTGCATCATATGTAGGTGCTGATGGTCATGTTCCTGCATATAATACTGATTACAGTTATTTTATAGATCATTTTAAGAAAGTACAAGTAGATGGCAAGAGTACTTTATATGACGAAATGGAAAAAGCAAATGTTCAATTCGTTCATGAAGTACAACATTGGCTTTCCAGTGAATTTAATGATTATGGTTTGAAAATTAATAAGTTTAGTCATTAGAAACCATCTGCTATCCTGTTTGTGAGATTAGAACTTTTTTATATTCAGATTTACTAATGTCCTGATAAAATCTCAGAAGAGGTAACCCTCTGTATATTGAGGCTCCGAATTATTAATATTTAATTCTTTTGTTACTTTGAATATGTAATGGATATCATCTTGCTTAAACAGAAAATCAGAGCTATTTGAGACTCGTCTTTAAAAGTGCAAAAAATAATCTAATAATTCAAAGAACGATATATTTTATTCATTTTCAATAACTTAGTATATATTATCCGGATTTTATCTGGACAGTAATGGTTATAAATGGTAGATTTTGATAGAATGATTACTCGCTTTCGGCAGTTCGGGGGTTGGAGGCTTGTATGGCAATATGTACGTATGGGGGTGTTGTGGACGGGTGTCTGTGCCTTGATACGCTGTGCCTTGAAGGGGAGGTCCATGAAGGCTGCTTATCCTGTGATTACTGAGAAAGTGGATAGGATTCTGATTCCGAAGTATCGCCATATCTTGGATGAGAAGAAGGCGAGGTATGTGGATCATCCGGCTCGGAATGATGAGGGTGTGCCGAAGATTGTATGGGTCTCCTGGCTGCAGGGTATTGACCAGGCGCCTGATTTGGTGAAGGTGTGCTTGGCTTCGCAAAGGAAGCATCTGCCGGATTATGAGTTCAGGGTCTTGGATTTGAGTAACTACCAGGAATGGGTTGAACTGCCGGAGTATGTTGTCGGGAAATATAAGAAGGGACTGATTCCGGCTGCGTCTTTCAGTGATTTGCTCCGATTGGCGGTTTTGCAGAAGTATGGGGGTGTATGGATGGATGCTTCGGTGTTCTGTTCTGGCTTTGGGAATGAGAAGTTGCAGGAGAGATGGGATAGGATCATGCGGAGTGAGCTGACGGTGTTTCGCTACTTCAGACGTGGGGAGAGAACTCCTGTGGGGTTGTCTAACTGGTTTATTGCTGCTGTGCCTAACCAAATCATTGTTTCTTCTATCTTTGATATTATTCTTGCTTATTGGAAGGATTATGACTGCTTGGTGGATTATTATATTTTTCACTTGTTCTTGGGGGTGTCGCTCCGTGAGTTTCCGTGGATTGAGGCTCGGATGCCTCGTGAGAACAGTTATCACAGTATCCTTTTGGGGGATGCCTTGGGGCGTACTTTCCATCAGGAGCAATGGCAGGATTTGATTGATCATGTGAGTATTCATAAATTGAATTATAGAAAAGTGGAAATGGCCAGTAAGAATCCGATGGGATATTATTGGCATGTTATGAAAGAATTTGAGTAGATTTTGATTATGAAACCGAAGATACTTTTTATTATGCCCATGCCTCCGCCTGTGTGTGGTGCTGCTATGGTGGGGCAGTATATCCACGATAGCAAACTGATAAATCGAGAGTTTGACTGTCATTAATGCGGCAATGAATAAAGCCCTATGTGCATGAATACAATAAAGATTTTTTTAGCCTCTTCTTGTGAGTTGGCTTATGAGCGAATGATTATCGGTGATAAAATTCGACAAGCCGATGACGAGTGGCGAGCAAAAGGTGTAAGGCTACAGTTGATGGTATGGGAGGACTATCGACCAGAGTTTTTGGGAGTAAGAACTCAAACAGAGTATGACGAGTATCTTGTTAATGAAAGCCAAATTGTAATTGGGCTGTTCAAAAATAGATGCGGGAAATATACACAAGAGGAAATCGTGCTCGCCAAACGTAATAATTCTGAAAATCTACATGTGTTTACTCTTCCTGCTGATGATGGAGTAAACCTTGTAAGTGACTTCCTTACAAAGGAATCGATTGTTGCCATAAAATGTAGCGATATTGACCATGTATGCTCGGAAGTGAGGAATGTTATAGAGGATTATATTGCTAAGAATGAATGTGACAATGTTATGTCGGCTAATTCATCTCTTTCCACAGACAAAATATATGCTACTATATGTGCTGATGCCCCCAAACGAAGTGTTGAATTTGGTAATATGGTACGCTCGGTGAATGATGCTCTTGAAGGCGATAATATCTCCCGATGTATATTGATGGAAAAACATCAAAGGAGAATGATACCGCAATCTGATTATTATGTGTCATTGACCCATGAGCATTGTAACTTGCATGAAGAAGAGGAAATTGTAACTGCAATAAAGGCATCTGCAGGTGATAAGGGCAAGTTGCCTGTAGCTATTTATTTGGAGAAAGAATCTCTCCTCTTGAATAATAGTAAAAAAATAAGCAATGCTTTAACCAATTTTGGCGTGTTCACCATTGAGTATGGTACCATGAATGATGTCAAAACAAATCTGTTTCTCTACCTCTATCGTAAGAGAAAGGGAAATATGATAGTCTTTGATGATTTTTCGGGCTTTGCTTATTCTGAAGGTTGTGTCACTTTTGCAGGCTATATGATAGCGGCTGTCAAGAGCTTATTTCAAGATGTTGAGGCGCTCAAACAATGTCAGAGATTGGACTGCGTGAGAAAACAACTTGAAAGTCTGATTCATAAGAAAGATGCAAAGAGTAGAAATGAGAAAGTTGTCTTGAATAACGAAATGGACACTTTGTTGAGATATGTCAATGAAATTCTCACTCTAAAATTTGCTTCGTTACAAACAAGTAATATTGAGACGGATATAGACGAAAGCCAACCATTGAACTTGGAATCAATAAACAATTCTATTGATATACAGGAAAAGAGCCTGTCTATATTGCATAAGAAGAAAGAGCAGATATTCGACAGTTGGCTATCCACTATAGGAGCACTCGTCGCTCGCTTGAATTATCTCGTGTCGGTTGGAAATATTCATGTGGATGAAATAAAATCAGTCGCAAAAACGATTTACGGACTATTAAAGAGGATTATTGCCAAAGGAGTGATTATTTCTAATGAGCGTATGCAGGACATTATGCAGCTATTGCAAGCTACATACGACCAATATGGTGGAGACTACGATGAAGATAAATTCTTCTATATAGCTATTAACTGGGCTGATAAACGTAATATCTCATCGGAATTTATAGAGACTTGTCGATTCAACTTTGCCAATGCCCTTATGCGCAATGAAGACCCTACTGCACTGCAATTATACAAGACTGTTCTCGCCAATCTGAAACAGATTGATGATCATTCGATTTCAAGTCATAGGTTTATCATCAAGGTATATACGAGCATTGCACATGTGTTCATAGATTTGGAGAGAAATGAAGATGCATGGGATGTAATTCTGCAGATGGGACATGATATCAATGAATGGAATGACCCAATAAATGTACGTTTGTTGCAAAGCTCCGATTTTTATGCAGCACAGTTACGAGCCATTCCAGAACGTTGGGATGAAGGGATGCAGGATGTCATTTCTCATGCAGTGCTTATATTTAATCAATGCAGAGAACATTTGACGATAACCCCCAAGGATTATCATTATGTTTACTGTTTCTGCTATTTGCCGAATATCATATCGGCTTTTATCATTGACAGAATGGACTATATGAATGAATCAAAGAAAGCAACTCTTTTGCCGCTTGCTTTCGAAATGTTGGAGAGTCTTTTGCGTTATTCTGAAATTATAGAGGGTTACAATCCTATTGAAGGAATGACAAGTGCCTCACAAGGTTATCATAATAGAGGCTTTTTGTATTATAAATTGAAGAGATGGAATGATGCTATCTCAGACTATCAGAAAGCGTTGGATTCTCGTCGATTTATCTATGAGTATATGTCTCATAAAGAAAACAAACGAGTTATCGGCGAGACTCTTGTTAATATCGGTGCTGCGCAATTGGAATGGTGCAAAGAGAACCACACTATAGAAGGACATAATCCAATAGACGCGGCAGAAGAAGCATTGAGTATTTATGAGAGCTTGTATAACAAAGACTATCCGCTTTCTGAGGTGGACATCAATAAGGCAAAACAACTGATAGCCACCTCTTATTATTATATAGGCAACTCCGAAGAAAAGCAGCAGGGGTTGGAAATGATGAAAGAGATATATGCATGGGTTATTGATCACAAAGAAAACTCTTATATGTCGAGTTTTCTGGATAACACTGTAAGTATTTTGAAAATGGAGAATTTGATATAATATGATGATGTTTAGACTTAAAAATTTGCATATACTTGGCCGCAAGGCGGAGCTCTGCTGGACTATAGGGGCTGTGTTTGACTTCTTTGCTGGTACCGTGGAGCGTGCACCAATGTGGTGGCAGGAGCATGGTTTGGAATGGCTCTATCGCTTGCTGAAAGAACCGAAGCGCATGTGGAGGAGATATATTATTGGTAATGCACTGTTCCTTTGGAACATGACGAAAGAGGCGTAGGGTTCTAAAATCATCCCGTCCTTTTTTTTGATAAAGCGGGCTGCACTCGGCAATTTGAAAGTGAACTTTCATTGCGCTCATTGGCACCGCTTTTTCCCGTTAGGGAAGGCTCCACCTCTTACCTCGGTCTTCTTCAATAGTCTTTACGACCCCTTCGGTTCCCCTTGTAGGGGACAGAAACGGTGCTCAAACCGCTTCGCTATATGCTTGGCGGACCATCAGAGGTTTACGCCATGTGGTTGTGCGGGATGGGACCACAGGGACAAGGTGGATGGCGCATTGCGTAATTTGCTGATAACTTTCAGATTTTCTGCGATTTTCTTGGTGATTTCAGGAAAAAGATATATTTTTGCGGAAAAGTCTAACGTTTAAAATTATAGGTTATGGCAATATTAACTATACAGGTGGAAGATAATAGTGTTATGGCTGGGCTCAAGAAGGTTCTTGAGTCTATGAATGGTGTTGTGATTATTCCTAATCATCAGAAAAGCATGTCTGGGATAGAAGAAGCAATGGATGATATTCGTCATGGTAGAGTGACAGAGTATAAAAGTGCTGATGATATGTTTGAAAAGTTGGGAATATGAAATACAGAATCATAACTACCAATCGATTTGAAAAGGATGTAAAACGTTGTAAAAAACGTAATTTTCCAATGGAAAAGCTAAAGAAGGTAATTCGCTTGCTTGAAGAGACAGGAAAATTACCTTCTGAATATAAACCGCATAAACTTTCTGGACAATATGCGGGAAGTTGGGAATGTCATATTATGCCAGATTGGCTGTTGATATGGAAGCAATTTAATGATGAGCTGGTTTTAGTGATGACTAATACTGGTTCTCATAGTGATGTGTTCTAAATTTGATAGTATCGGGGAAGAGAAGTATTTTGAGCAAAAAGAGTATTTTGGGCGGCGAAATGTATAACGTAAGATATATTACTCCAATGTGTGTTATGAATCTTCTTACATTACTGAATATCGCTTTGCTTGCAAGTTGTTTATATAAGTTCTCAAAGTTAGAATCATTAGCGAGGATAGTATTTAGATAAATAATCTCTACAGTCCAAAGAAAATACCCCATATGGTCAACTGTCCATCATCGGAGTCATTCTGAGGACGTTTGGGGGGTAATATACTTTCTTAGCTATGGCAAGCAGCAGATAGTCGCAATATGGTAAACCAAATTTGCGAAAAAACAGAATTATGGCTCGTTCCGTAGAATGACTTGATATGCAGTCATAGTTTGACCCATTTGAAGAAACTTTCCACCTGCCAGCGCTCTATAGAGTCTGCTATAAATAACCTAAAAATGAGTATGTTTGAAAACTTGGATAAGATTAAATGTCTTATTACGGAAATTTTTACTCAAATATCTTTGAATAAATTGTCTAACTTCCATGACTTAAATGTCTTGGCAGAAAATGTGTTTATGTATGTGCTGAATGACTGCTTTGATTATCATTTGCAGAATGCTAATATATTGAATAATGTACCTAATCAAGTGGGGTTCGATCTGATTGACACTAAAAATAAAATTATCATTCAGGTTTCTTCTAACGATAGTATAAATAAGATTGCAGAAACCATTGAAAAGGTAAAAGATACTTCTAACCTCAAAGGATATCATCTGCAGTTCTTTATATTAGCTACAACAGCCAAGCACCATAAAAGTGGCAAAATTAAGAATCTCTCAGATCCTATAATCTTTGATAAAGACCATGATATACTGGATGGAAATTGGCTTTTTGCTCAATTCGCTTCACATTTGGATAGAATCACACTTATAGAGAAACATCTGGAATTATTATTTAATGGTAATCTTTCCTATGAAATGGTCTGTAGGCTCCTAAATGATTCTGAAAACATTTGCGATTATCTTTTACCTGAGCATTATTTGCCTCGTAAGTTTGCTCTGAAATCAGATCGTTCGGAGGCCTTTGATGTATTGTTCGCTCCAGAATCGAATGAATATTCTTTGGATAAAATAATTATAGATGAGGTTAAGGAGCATGACTTGCGTAAGTTTGTTATCTTTAGTACAGCTCAAAATGGTAAAACAACAGAACTTCATAGGCTATATAACATTTTCTCTAAAGATATTGATAAAGGGATGCAATTTATCGAGGCATCATCTTATAGTCAATCCCGTCATGGTATATTCTTTCATATTTTGCCATGTAGATTAGAAGAAAATCAATATATTCTTCTTGATGGAATAGATGAACTTAATGATAAAGATAGGAATTCCTTGATAGATGAACTAAGGGATTGCTTAAAAAAGTACTCAAAAATAAAGGTTGTAGTTACATGCCGATCAAACTATAACAATGGTAGGATGTTGAGTGATTTTACCCAACTTGAGATGCTACCATTATCTTATGATGAAATAGTATCTTACATAAGGAGTAGAATAGATAATGGTACAACTGGGTTTATTAAATATATCGAACAGCACCAAAACATTTCTGAGCTTCTTGATGTGCCATTCTATCTGTCTTCTGTTGTTGATTATTTTGGCGAAAAACATCAGATTCCTCAAACACAAGAGGAAATTCTAGATTATGTATTTATCAAAAGTTTGAAAGTGAAAGAAAAAGAGGGGGATACCATCAATTACTTAGAATATGGAGCAGAAGGCTTGTTTACAGTGATTGCGCTTACCATGCAATTCTCTGAAAAACAAGAGTTGTCAGGGACAGAATTATATGGATATTTAAATTTGCCAAAAGAAAAAATATCAGATCTAACTCTATATACTATATTTAAAAAAGATTCTTTTCAGGACGCTTATTCTTTCGTTCATAATGGTTTTAAAGAGCATTTTGTTGCAAAATTTTTAAAGGAACAATCCTTTGAGTATATATTAAAGATTGTATGCTATGCAAATGGTGAAATTCCAATCATAAAGAAGAACTGGTATAATGTATTGGTCCTTGCTATCTCATATATGGATGAACATGATAAGAAAGATCAGATGATAGACTGGTTGTTAAAAAATGATGTGAAGGTTTTACAGAATATTGATTCTACCAGTATTAGTATGGTGGTTAAGCAGAGTGTCTTGAAGGGAATTTTAGGAGAATATAGAAAAGAGCAAATATATCCTGATGATTTTTACAGAATTGCCAAGTTTATAGCATGTTTGTGCAATACAAGAAATAATGCTGAATTCCTGTTAGAAGAGTATAGAAATGTTCATCAGATAACCCCATATTTGGCATTGTTGACAACATGTGTTTCTATGATGGATTTTTCCAGTCCTTCTGTTGGCGTGTTGTTGCCAGAATTCAAGAATGTAGTCTTCGATAAGATAATAGAACTGGGGAATAATGATGAGCAAGAAACCTATTCTTTGTATGTACCCTTCTATAGTAGTTATTTGAATACTGATGAAGACATTGATAGGCTTATCATACTTGATGTAAAGTCGAAAGATCATCATATCATACAAACAGCATTTCAACTGATTGCTAACTTGAATCAAGCTGATAAATATGTGGAGTATATTATTGCGCAAGAGAAATGTATGCAGACCTATAGTCTAAAGGGTACAACTCATGTCGTTCACCATCATGATTTCTATAAATGTTTGGGAAAAGTTTATGGTAAAAATGAGTTAAAGAGATTATGGAAGTTCTTACCGATACTCTTTAATGAAGAAAAGGCTGATCATAATCAAGCAGACTTGATAGTTCCTATCCAAAAAATGCTTTACAATAGTAAAAAGTATGTGGATGATGATGTCTTCTGTCAAGTAGTTATGGATTCATGGATCCAAATTGCTAAGGATCATGATTATATTTCTTTGCGAGATACTATTGTTGAAATTTATAAAGCATTCTGTAAATTTTGTATAGAAAATGTATTAAAGCCTGACTTCATTAGTCTCATAAATGAAATTAGAGGTGTTGAAGATACTCAACAAGAAATAAGGCTTCTGCAAATTCTAAAAATAAAACTGTCTTTATTTGGTGATGAAACAGATTTGGAGAAATGTATAGATGTGCTGCAACCTGATTCGATAAATGATTTTGGTATTGCAACTTGGCTTACTAATAATTATGATGATGCGTGGAATCTTCTGCATTATGACTTGGTTCATAAGAAATTTCCCAAAAGAAGGTTTTACCATCCTAATGAGATGAAGTTGCGTGAAGAAAAAAGCATGGCATTGCTTTTGGATTATGAACAATTTAAAGAGACGGTTTTATATATTGTAAATCAGTATGCGCCGAAAGCTAGAAAGGAACTATATGCAAAAGTAAAGGAATGCGAAGAAAACAAGTGGGACAGTTATGTCGGTTCTTTCATGAGCTTATCCTATAATTATGAAACGCAGGAATATGACTTGCAGAAAATCAAATATAATATAGAAGATCAATGTCTTTATGAATTATTTGTATTGGATCAATTGGCAAATCAAGGCATAAAACAGTTTACGGGTGAGCAAAAGGAGTGTTTGAAAGTAATGCTTGAACATGTGTTGCCGAAGATAAAAGATAAACGTAAAGGACAGAGATATCTGGGGTTAGCATTAGATTATGAAATCACTTTAGATAAGGATGTTCAAGAAATATGTTTGAAATATGCTTCTGTAAGAGATAGCAGATGGGAACATGCTTTTAGCAATAGACCTTTTATTGATTATGCTGTTCAAGCGTTAGGTAAGGAACGAGTTGAGCATAGAATTGTTTCTTTGATAAAGAATCCGGAAGGCTTAGATGTTTGTGACTACATAGAATTAGCTAAATACGCAATAAATGCGCACTTGTCGGAAGTGTATTCTTATATATTCGAATTCATTAAGCATGACGATGAAGGTTATTCTGGGAGTACCATAGAGTTGTATCTTAAAAGTGAGCCTGATGGGAAAGAACAAATTATGGCTATCTTCCAAGATATTCCAGATAAACATAAAGCATATATACTCAAACTATTGATGTATTATTCAAAGGATGATATGCAATGGGTAAAAGACACGCTAGTTCTATTTAAGGAAACACTATTGAAATATGACAAAAAGATATATTTGGAGTGTCAGGCATCATTAGGTGATCAAGAGGCTTTGGAAGAGATACTCAAGTGTATGACAGAAAATAAATATTATTTTGGTAATGTGTTTACTGCAATTAGATTCTGTAATTATACAATAGACTCTTTACCCGTTTTCGATAAACTATTAGATATTTCTTTTACGATGGATTCATCGTTCTGGACAAGTAGTATCATTGACGCGATAAAAGGGATGGTTGGAACCTCTTCTGATAATTTAGAAAAGGTGATAGAGGTTCTACGTTCGAAAATCACTGATGAACGTACGTGGTTAAATAAAACCATTGATAGCATAAAATATAGTTATTATGAAGCAATTGAATCTCATATGACAATTGATAAGGTTGTAGAAAAGGTTTTTAAAATGAAAAAGTGCTCCAATTCTTTGTATATATAATGTTTTTTGTTTAGTTTTGCAGAAAAATTGATAGATCAATGAGATTAGAGATACAAAATATCAATAAAATCAAGGAAGCAGATATTGCCTTGAATGGCTTGACTGTGATTGTGGGAGAGAATGATATGGGAAAAAGTACCATTGGTAGAGCTTTCTTTTCTATTATCAAGGCGGTCTCTAATATGAGAAGCTTGAGTAATGAAAGTTCTGCCAACAAAGCTTCTAAGCATATAGATTCTTTGTATAAGCACTTCTATGGGAAAAAAATCATAGATGGTATTATGAATCTGTTGCCTCGTGTCAAATCGGAAATGGAAAGAATATGTCAGGACGAAGCGGAACGAAATGCTTTTCTTGATCATCTGAATGCTAAAATCGAAGATATTGATTTGTCTCCTCGCCAAAAATCCTTGCTCAAGGAGGATATTGTGAATATTCGGATTTGCTTTGATCAGGTGAATAATCCTGCTGCTGTATTGAAAACGGAGTTGGCTTATCTCGTTGAATCTGAGTTTATGGGGCAGTTCTGTTCTTCTAAGTCTGAACTTACTTATGTTATGCTTGATACAGAAGAAGAGGGGAGGCTGTCGTTTAAGGCAAAGGATAATCAAGTGACAAACGTTTCCTTTTCTGAAAGAGGATTCTATGAGGATATCACTTATGTTGAGTCGCCACTGTACTTCCATCTTCTTGATAGCTTAAAATCTTCTGTTGCTTATCGGGAAATGAAGAGGACTTTGGGATATAAACCAATGGTTCCTGCCCACGTGAAAGACTTTGTTGACAAGGTCTTGAATTTCCAGAATTTTGATACTCAGCTAAGTTTGTTTGAGCCTCAATCGAAGGATTTTCATACAGCGGATATCATTCATGGTACGTTTGCATATGATAAGAGTTCACGTAGCATCGTATATCAAAAAGATGGTATGAAAATCAAGCCTATCAATGTGGCTTCTGGTATCAAAAGTTTTGGTGCCTTGCAGCTTCTGCTTGATGGTTATTGTATTTCCAATAATCGTCCTTTGATATGGGATGAACCTGAGAATCATCTGCATCCACAGTGGCAAGTGGAGTTTGCTAAGGTTATCGTACAGATTGTTAATTCTGGTATTCCGGTGATGATCAGTACCCATAGTCCGTATTTCCTACAGGCAGTGAGGTATTATTCTGCTATGTATAACATTGAGAAGTATGTGAACTACTACATGGCAGAGTGTGGTAATGATGATATGGTAACCATGAAAGAGGTTACTAATGACTTAAACCAGGTTTTTCTTACTTTGGCTGAGCCTTTGAATAAAATCATGAATGTGGATGAAGTAAGGGGAAGAATGAAATGAAAACTGCCAGTGAATTAATATCGTTTTTGGTGAAGGATAAGCATTTCTCTCTTTGTTCTGTTTGTGAGCTGCATAAGCCTTGTGCTACGACACCCAGGTGTTCTTGGGAGCCTGCTAAACGATTCGTGAATTTTGATGATGTAAAGACCGCCTACTGCAAGGAACATCAGGTGATTTCTTGTGCTTCGGTAGATGGATTGTCTGAAAAGAACGAAAAGCTATTGTTCGTAGAAATAAAGGGGTGGGTTGATTTTCTGCAGTATCAAAAGAAAAATGTAGAGAAAAAGATAAAAAAACAGGTGTCAGGCTATGATTTTATCAAAAAGTTGAAAGATAGTATTGATATATGTAATGATTATGCATCCAACCCAAAATTTTGTAATGCTGATCATCTTGCGTATATTATTGTAACTGATATTGATATCAAAGAGCAACCTCTACAGACTTTGCAGGGTAACCTGATGGCTTTGGCGCAAACATCTTCTTCGCTTGAAGTGTTATGCAATAAATACATGTTGTCAAAAATCAGTTCTATAAAGGGGATTCATACATATTATAAACAATGTAAGGAGTTAGATTCATTTATAGATAATGGCCTTTAGGATTTCACATAAACGTTAGTACTCTACCAAACGTAAAAACGAATATAATGGATAAAACAAAGTTGACAAGGGAAGAGGCTCTACGCCGCTGGAAGGCTTCTAAGGAAAACAAACGTAAAATGGTGGAGAAACTGGAGAACTTGGTTCGCAATAGTTGTCTGGAACGTACTGGTAAAGAACCGAATGGGGTAGAAGTATGGTAGTATCTTGAACATAATAGGGCTTTACTGTAGTTCCTTTCGGAGAATTGCAAGGAAAGGCAAATGGAGCTTTCCTGGGAGGAAAAGGCTGAGGTTATGGTGGAGTGGTATAAGAAAGTTTTCGAAAACCCACCAGTCCTCCCTTACCCTTAAGGGAGGGTCCACCTCTCTTGCTGAAGAGCTTGAGTTAAAAATGGTTCAAATAACTGATATAGGAGGAGATAAGAGGGAATTTTATCGACCTGTACGGTTGTGTAATACGCAGCACGCCCTGAAGGGGCAGAAGCTCTTAGCCCAGGGCAGCGCCCTGGGTATAATGGTAATTGGCAAGGCGCCCTGTAAGGGCAAAAGCCTTAAAATACACCTAATAAAAATGGAAAATCCGTTGCGATATGTAAAGCTTTTGCCCTTTACCTTTCCGCTACGCGCCGGTGACCGTTGGTTCAGGGCGCCAGGTTTGCGACCCACAAAAAACCAGGGCGCTGCCCTGGGCTAGGAGCTTCTGCCCCTTCAGGGCGTGCTGCTTATATGGGCTTCTTGCCATCTGGGCGTACTGCTTGTATTCATAATAGCAAAAGATGTAAAGGTATGACAGATTTATATTTTCGATTTATTCAATTTAGTTTGGGACTTTATGAGGGCACAGAGTTTCTTGATGGAACGGAACTGAAGGGGTTCGACTGGGGCGCTTTCTATGAGTTTGCTAAGGAACAGACTCTGATAGGGGTTGTGTTCGAAGGGGTTCAGAAACTGCCTAAGGAGACTGCGCCACATCTGCAATTGCTGATGAGCTGGTTTGCCTTCAGCCGAAAGATTCAGCAACGTAATGAGGTGCTGGACAGGGCTACTGTGGCGCTATACAATAAGGTGAGGGATGCGGGGTATCCTTGCTGTATTTTGAAAGGGCAGGGGAATGCCGTGATGTATCCTAATCCTTCGGCAAGGACGCCTGGCGATGTGGATATATGGGTGAATGCTGGGCGTGAGGAGATTCGGGCTCTCGCTCACTCGCTTGTGAAAAATACGAATGGACAGGTGGATGATGAGAGTTTCAACCATATTGGTCTTACCATCAATGGTGTGACCGTGGAACTGCATTCTACGCCTGGATTCATGGCTAACTTTGTTTATAACAGGAGGCTGCAGAAGTGGCTGAAGAGGAATGTCGATGCTCAGTGTGGCAACATGGTGGAACTGGTGCATGGCGATGGTACTGTTGCTGTTCCTACGCCTTCCTTTAATTGTGTTTATCAGCTTTATCATCTCTACCATCATTATTTCTATGAGGGTGTGGGATTGAGACAGGTGGTGGATTACTTCTTCGTGGTCAGAAAATGGAATGTGGATTGTGATAAGTTAAGTTCCTTGCAGAGGGAGTTGAAGCTTCTTGGATTGTGGCGGTTTGCTGGGGCAGTGATGTTTGTTCTGCATCAGGTGATGGGGCTGCCGGAGGAGATGATGATTGCTCCGATGGATGCAAAGAGGGGACGGATGCTTCTTGATGATATCTTGAATGGTGGCAACTTCGGGCATTATGACAAGCGGATGGATTTGGGACATAATCTTAATAGATTGTGCCGGGATTTCAGGTTGTTGAGGTTTTATCCTGCGGAGGCGCTAAGTGAACCGGTGTTTAGAGTATGGCATTGGTGCTGGAGAAAAAATAATTTATAATGTTCACAACGAACATTATAAATTATTTTTTCTTTTTTGATAAAGCTGGCTGCACTCGGTGCTTTTTTTCGAAAACCCACCAGTCCTCCCTTACCCTTAAGTTTTTTCTAAAATCAACCCGTCCTTCTTTACCATTAAAGAAGGCTCCACCTCTTTTTCCAAGCCCTTTTCCCCTCAGGGGACAAGGGATGTGTCAACCGCCCTACTCGGTGCTCAAACCGCTTCGCTATAAGGTTGGCGGACCATCAGAGGTCTACGCCAGCAGCGGAGCTGCGGTTTTTTGTGCGGGGATGAACCCGCCTTGCTGAACTTACTGCTTGCTCGATACTGAAAGGCTGCTTGTTCGAAGCTGAAAGGCTGCTTGCTCGCTACTTGCTGAGAGGCTGCTGATACCCTGCAGAAAGGGTGGCTTTAGCCGCCCTATTCCTGTAAATCTCGTTTATTCAGAACAGCAGGAATGCTTCTCGAATTGCCTTTCCCTTCGACCGGCGACCGTTGGTTCTTGATAAAAATTGCCTTTTCGTTCGGACGTGCGGACGGACTTGATGGATGGGAAGGGGATAAAAAAATCCGGGGCAGGGAAGCCTCGGATTTTTTTATGGTGATTCGGAAGGAGTTAGGGAAGGGATGAGGTTCGATAACTCCTTGAGAATTGCGCGGATTAAGCCTTGAAGTTATCCAGAGATTCGGGAGTGAAGTTCTGGATGTATGCGGAATGACCGAGGACTTCTTCCTCTGCCATGCGGACATATACGTTGGCACTCTTAGCAAACAGCTCGGGAGCCTTGGTGGCGTCGTCGAGGATGAGGAGAGACATTACGATGTCGCCTGTCATGTTGTAGAGACGGCGAGCCAGGAAGTCGTGAACTGCCTGGTCGTTGGCTTCCTTCACCTTGTTGATGGCTGCCTCGTAGAGGTCTGCCAACTTGGCTACACGGGCCTTCAATGCCTTCAGTTCGTCACTGACCTCGCTCTCCAACATCTCCTTGATGATGTTGAGGTAGGTGCCGTTGGTGATGTAACGGATGGCTGCTACTACCTGCAACTGGGTGGTACCCTCGTAGATAGAGAAGATGCGGGCATCACGGAACAGGCGCTGGCACTTGTACTCCATGATGAAACCAGAACCACCGTGGATGCTGATGGCATCGTATGCATTCTGGTTAGCATACTCTGAGTTCATACCCTTAGCCAATGGAGTAAATGCATCAGCCAGGCGGGTGTATTTCTTCATCTCCTGACGCTCCTCTGGAGTGAGCTTAGTGTCGCGGGCGATGTCTTCCAAAGCCTTGTAGATATCTACGTAGCGAGCGCAGCAGTAGAGGAGTGAACGGCCTGCATCCAACTTAGCCTTCATTCTTGAAAGCATGTCGTAAACGGCTGGGAAGTTGATGATCTTCTCACCAAACTGAGCACGCTCCTTGGCATAGGCCAAGCCCTCGTTGTAAGCCTCCTGCTCAACACCAACACTCTGAGCTGCAATACCCAGACGGGCACCGTTCATCAGAGCCATCACGTACTTAATCAAACCGAGACGGGTGTTACCGCAAAGCTCTGCCTTGGCATTCTTGTAAACCAACTCGCAGGTAGGAGAACCATGAATACCCAACTTGTGCTCGATGTGACGAACGGTTACGCCGCCATCACGCTTGTCGTAGATGAACATAGAAAGACCACGACCGTCCTTGGTGCCTTCCTCTGAACGAGCCAGAACCAGGTGGATGTCTGAGTCACCATTGGTGATGAAACGCTTCACACCATTCAGACGCCATGTGCCGTCCTCATCCTGTGTAGCTTTCAGCATCACGCGCTGCAAGTCAGAACCTGCATCAGGCTCAGTCAAGTCCATACTCATGGTCTCGCCTGCGCAGATGCGAGGGATGTACTTCTGGCGCTGCTCCTCAGAACCGAACTCATAGAGTGTATCAATACAGCTCTGGAGTGACCAGATATTCTGGAAACCTGCATCAGCTGCAGCGATGATTTCAGAAGCCATAGAGAAGATGGCGTTAGGCAGGTTCAAGCCGCCGTAACGACGAGGCATTGACAAGCCCCAGAGGCCAGCCTTGCGGGTAGCATCGAGGTTCTCGAATGTCTTGCTGGCATAAATCATGCGACCGTTCTCCAGGTGTGGACCTTCGAGGTCAACATCCTCAGAGTTTGGTTCGATGATGTTAGCAGCTACATCGCCGGTAATATCCAGCAATCGCTTGTAGTTCTCGATGGCATCCTCGTAGTTGACAGGAGCATCTTCAAACTGGTCTTTTTCTGCGTAGTTGCGCTCCTTCAAGTCAACAACACGCTTCATCAATGGGTGATTGAGATGAAATTCAATCTCAGGGTGATCACTATAGTAATTAGCCATTTTACTTTTCTTATTTAAATAATGTGTAATGCAGATTACTTAGAATTCTGCTTGTAGTACTTGATGAGCTTAGGAACCACATCCTCAACATTGCCGTTGATAACGTAGTCGGCAATCTTGTTGATTGGAGCATCAGGATCGTTGTTCACAGAGATGATGATGCCTGAATCCTGCATACCGGCGATGTGCTGAATCTGACCAGAGATTCCGCAGGCGATATAAACCTTAGGATGAACGGTAACACCAGTCTGACCAATCTGACGGTCGTGATCTACCCAGCCTGCATCTACTGCAGCACGGGAAGCACCTACCTCGCCATGGAGGAGATGAGCCAACTCGAAGAGCTGGTCGAAACCTTCCTTGCTTCCTACACCATAACCGCCGGCTACAACGATGGCAGAACCCTTCAGGTTGTGCTTGGCAGCCTCTACGTGGTGGTCGAGTACCTTTACGACGAAGTCCTCGGCAGGTACATACTTGCTTACCTCTGGGTAAACAACTTCCTTCTTGCACTCACCCTCGTAGATGCTCTTCTGCATCACACCTGAGCGTACGGTCGCCATCTGTGGACGATGCTCTGGATTGACGATGGTTGCCACGATATTGCCACCGAAGGCTGGACGAATCTGATGGAGCAAACCGTCGTAGTGCTTGCCGCTCTTCTTGTCGTCATATTCGCCAATCTCGAGCTCGGTACAGTCGGCTGTCAAACCGCTGGTCAGAGAAGAAGAGACACGAGGACCGAGGTCGCGACCGATAACGGTGGCACCCATCAGGGCAATCTGTGGATTCTCCTCCTTGAAGAGGTTGACGAGGATGTCGGTATGAGGAGCTGAGGTGTATGGGAACAATCCCTCGGCATCGAAAACAAATAACTTATCTACACCATAGGGCAGGATCTGGTCTTCCACCTTTCCCTTGATGCCTGTGCCAGCCACAATGGCATGGAGCTCCACGCCCTGCTGGTTGGCGAGCTTACGACCCTTGGTAAGCAATTCTTGAGATACTTCGGCTACGGTTGTGCCTTCTACCTCGCAATATACAAATACGTTGTTCATAAATTTTTGCAAAATTATCCGATAATACTTTCGTTCAACAATTCCTTCATCAAGTTGTCGATGTCCTCATCGCTGCTTGTCAAGGTCTTGCTCTCCTTAGCCTGGAACACGATGTTCTTTACTGCCTTCACCTTGGTAGGTGAACCGCTCAGACCACACTGTGAAGGATCGCCGTCAACATCGGCTACACTCCACTGGTTGAGAGTGAGGTAAGGACGCTCCTCATAGAGGTTGGTCCAAGGCTCATCTCCCTTGCGCTCCATAGGGCAAGATGCGTATTTGTATTTCATTACGAGCTTCACGTTGCATGGGCGACATGGAGCTGCACTGCCGTTTACGGTTATCACGAGTGGCAATGGGGCCTCTACGGTCTCAACACCTCCATCGATGAGGCGACGGACTGTTGCCTTGCCGTCTTCCACCTTCAGAATCTCCTCGGCGTAGGTGACCTGGTTCAAGCCCAACTTCTGAGCTACCTGTGGACCTACCTGTGCGGTATCACCATCGATAGCCTGGCGGCCACCGATCACGATGTCGACATCGCCTATCTTCTTGATGGCGGTGGCAAGGGCATAGGATGTGGCCAATGTGTCGGCACCGGCGAAGAGGCGGTCGGTAAGCAACCAACCTGTATCTGCACCACGGTAAAGACCCTGGCGAATCACCTCACCGGCACGTGGAGGACCCATTGTAAGAATACCAACTGTGGAACCTGGATTCTGCTCTTTCAATCGAAGAGCTTGCTCCAATGCGTTCAAATCTTCTGGATTGAAGATGGCGGGAAGGGCTGCGCGGTTGACTGTGCCTTCGGCTGTCATCGCATCCTTACCCACATTTCTTGTGTCTGGTACTTGCTTGGCAAGTACTACAATTTTTAAACTCATATTAATAAAATGGTTATTGTTATTATTTCTAAGTTTGTTAGTGTTTCGTAAGGAACACAGCCGCAAAAGTAGCATTTTTTTGTGTATTACACAAATAAATCGGCAATTTTTTGGAAAAGAAGGGGAAAGAAGGGGAAATTTATAAAGGAGTTAAGGGAGTTAAGGAATTAACTCCCTTAACTCCTTGTTTGGGTTGCCTCATAGAGGCCATCGACGATGGAGTCGGCTAATGAGATGTTGGGCACCATGATGTTGTCGCACTGCAGGTATTCGCAGGCTTTGATGAATATTTCTGCGGCAGGGATGATGACGTCGGCGCGGTCTTCACGCAGGCTGAAGGAGATCTCGCGCTCTTCGATGCTCAGTGGCTGCATCATCTGGTAAAGGCGTTTCAACTCGGCAAGCGACAGCTCTTTGTTGGCATTCTTGCTGTGGCGTGCCAGTTTGTTGAGCTTGTTGATGTTGCCTCCCGATCCGATGATGCGGATGTTGCCATACTCCTCGGCGTATCTTGTGAGGTTCTGCTTGAAGAGGTCTTCGGTCTCGGCTGTCACTCTTCCGCTGAGTTGTCGCAGTGTACCCATGTTGTAGGAGAAGCTTTCGGCAAGGGTGCCGTCGTGTATGATGGAAACCTCGGTAGAGCCGCCGCCCACATCAATGTAGGCAAAGTTGCCTTCGTTGGAGTCGGTCTTTTCCACCAGGTTGTTGTAGAGCAGTTGTGCTTCTTCCTGTCCCTTGATGATTTCGAGTTTGATGCCCGTCTGTTTCTCTATCTTCTTGAGTACTTTCTTGCCGTTCTCGGCGTCTCGCATGGCCGAAGTGGCACAGGCGCGGAAGGCTTCCACATCGTTGAGTTTCATAAACTGCTTGAAGCCTTTCATCATGTGAAGCATCATCTTTTCGCGTTCCTTGGATATCTTTCCTAAGGTGAAGACATCCTTTCCCAGACGAAGGGGAACACGTATGAACATGACTTTCTTGATACGGTCTTCCTCTCTGTGGGCTTCGGGGTCGAAGCGCTTGATGAGGAGTCGGGCTCCGTTGGAGCCGATGTCTATTGCTGCTAAATTCATTGTTGGATTTGATGTTTAATGTTTAGAAGTTAAAGAAGTTAAGGGGTTAAGAAGTTAAAGAAGTTAGAGAAGTTATCACTCCCTTCGGTCGTTAGAAGTTAAAGCCAACAGCCTTGAGGGAATGGGGAAGGGGCAAGTCCACAAAAGCATATGGCTTTAACTTCTTTAACTTCTTTAACTTCTTGAAAAAGATAACTTCTTGAAAAAACTGCTCAAAACTCTACTTCTTGTATTCCTTGTACAGTTCTTGCTGACTGCGGAAAGGCTCACCCTCGACAAAGTTGTTGGTGCCCTTGCCGTCGACGATGCGGCCATTCGTGGTATCTCTCATGCCATAAGAGATGGTGCGCATCAGGTCGGCCTGAAGCTCTTCGTCGTACACTGGGGTAAGCACCTCGATACGGTTCAGCAGGTTTCTCGGCATCCAGTCGGCAGAGCCAAGGAAGTATCTTGGTTTTCCGCCATTGGCAAAGATGAGGATGCGGCTGTGCTCTAAGTATCGGTCGATGATGCCCACACAGCGTATGTTCTCGCTCAGGCCCTTGATGCCAGGTACGAGTGAGCAGTTGCCACGTATCACGATGTCTATCTTCACGCCAGCCTTGGAGGCCTGGTAGAGCTTGGTCACCATGTCGGTATCGGTGATGTGGTTGATCTTGATTTTCACCCAAGCCTCCTTGCCCTCGCCTGCATTCCTTATCTCGGTGTCGAGCATGCGGAGTATGCGGCTCTTCATGGAGTTGGGCGATACGAGCAACTCGCTGAAGCGGAAGGGGGAGAAAGGACGGTCGATGAAGTCGAAGACCTTTGCCACCTCGTTGACGATCTTAGGACGGGCTGTCATCATCAGATAGTCGGTATAGATCTTGGCGTTGCCCTCATGGAAGTTGCCCGTTCCGATGCAGGCAATGTTGCCTTTCTTGGATTCTATGTAGAGCAGTTTGGAGTGGATCTTCAGTCCTTCCACGCCAAAGATGACGTTGACGCCTTCCTCCTGCATTCGCTTGCTCCACTTGATGTTGCTCTCCTCGTCGAATCGGGCGAGCAACTCTACCACGGCTGTTACCTTCTTGCCGTTGCGGGCTGCTGTGATGAGTGCCTTGACCACCTTGGAGTCCTTGGCCAGACGATAGAGGGTGGTCTTGATGGATTTGACTTCGGGCTTGATGGCTGCCTCGCGCAATACACGGATGTAGCCGTTGAAGTTGTGATAGGGTACATGGATGAAGCGGTCTTTCTGGCGTATCTGGTCGAGGATGCTCTCATTGGATACGAACTCGGGCTTCATGATGGGTGTCCACTTGTCGTATTTCAAGTCATTGCGGCCACAGTCGGGGAACGACATCAGGTCCTTGTGGTTCTGATATCTGCCACCGGCAAGCGAGGCGTCGAGCTCTTTGGTGTTGAGACGGTCGCGCAGTTTTCGCTGCATCTCACGTGGCATTTCGTGGTCGTAGATGACGCGCACGGCTTCGCCCTTCTTGCGACTGTTCACACCCAAGGCAATCTTCTCCATGGTGCCAAAGTCGGCATCGTTGTCCATCTCCATCTCAGCGTCTTTGGTGAACTTGAAGCTGTAGGCTCTGTAGGTGCTCTCTTTGAACCCTAAGAAGACCAGTGGCAGACAGTAACGTATCACATCGTCGAGATACATGATGTTGTCGAAGCCGTCGCTGGAAGGTATTTTCACCCATCGTCCGTATATGCGGTCGGGCACTTTGACGATGGCGTATTTCTTCTTGTTGTCTTTCTTCTCGCATTTCTCGACGATGAGGTAGATGCGGTTGTCTTCCAGCACAGTGAGATCTTCTATTTCCGACAGCCAGATGGGATTGACAGAGCCATTGAGTTTGTCGTAGAAGAACTGCGACAGGAAGTCCTTCTGCTCGTCGTTGAGGTTGGCTTCGGTAACGAGGCGAATCTTGTGGGTTTCCAACTCTTCGAAAACTCTATCCACCGCCTCAGTGTATTCTTTGGAATAAGATTCATTGAGCTTATTGATGGTTTTGAGTGATTTCTTGATCTGCTGTTCGGTGTCTTTGTCGAGTTTGCGTTCCAGCATGCGGTTGAGTGATGCCACTCGAACACGGAAGAACTCGTCGAGGTTGTTGGAGTAGATACCGAGGAAAGAGAGTCGTTCCAACAGGGGGACAAACTCTTTTTCTGCCTCTTGTAGAATGCGGTGGTTGAAATACATCCAGCTCACGTCGCGTTCTACATATGCTTTTTTCATGACTTCCTGTTTTGTCATAATCTTGAATTTAAAGGAGGGTTTGCGGAGTTAAGACAACTGCTCTGTTGCTTTGCTTCTGATTATTTTTGCTCCTGTTTCTGTTCTTGCTTGTTTGCAGCTTTCTTGTCTTGCTTCTTGTCTGCTTTGTCTGCAGCTTTCTTGTCTTGTTTCTTGTCTGCTTTATCTTGCTTCTTGTCTTTTGGAGCATCCTGTTTTTTGTTTCCCTTCTTCTGTTCCTGCTGTGGTGCAGAAGGGGCAACGGTAGCATTGTCGGCAGGTTTCTCAAGTACGAGGAAGTCGGTATCGCCGTCGGTGAAGTGAAGGGCTTTGCGGAAAGTCTTGCTGGTTCCGGCAGGAACGATGATGTCGTGCAACAGGTCGCAGTCGTCGAAGGTGTGGCGGCTCAACTTGTCAGGAACTCCTGCAAAGGTAATCTTCTTGAGTTTGTCGCACTCGGCAAAGGCATAGCTTTTTATTTCTTTCACGCCTGCGGGTACATAAACGTTATCCAGTTCATCACAATCGTAGAAAGCATCGTGTTCTATTTCTTTCACGCTGTTGGCAATAATGATGTTCTTGAGTTGCTTTTTGCCGCGGAACGCCATTTCGCCAATGGTTGTCACTCCCTCTGGAATGTGGAAACTCTCAGCTTGGCTCATGCAGTAAACGAGGCGCTTCTTGTCGGCTGTGTAAACGGCATCACCGTCAAACTCGAAGCTGTCGCTGTCGATTTTCTGCAGGGCGAGGTTGAGTACTAAACTTTCAAACTTTCCGTCCTTTTTGGATTTCTTCTTGAGAATCTCTAAGATTGCTTTCTTGTTCTCTTTCATTTATTCTGAATTTTAAATGTTTTGTCTTTGTAATCCGGGTGCAAAGTTACAACGATATTTAGAAAGAGTGTGCGTAAAAGCAATTACATGTTTGTGACGATGATGTTACAAAGGTGTTACATGGAGGGAAAGGCAGGAGTTAAGGGAGTTAAGGGAGTTAAAGGAGTTAAGACAACAGTCTTCTTGTGAAAGATGTGGAAATCAGGTTAGAGTGGTCAACTAAAATCGTAAAACCGTCATCTGTATCCTGAAAACCACCAGAAAAATCTATGTTCTAAAGTTTGGAACTTATGTTCTAAAGTTTGGAACTCAAGTCCTAAAGTATCGAACTTATGTTCTAAAGTTTAGAACATAGATTTTAAAGCGGAAAGAAAACATTTTTATTGCTGTTAAGACAAGAATGAATAGGTGGTATTTTAAAATGTTACGCTTTTGTAACATCTGTGTTGTAGAATAGAAATATAATAGTTGTAACTTTGCACCCGAACGACCGAAGGGAGTGATAACTTCTTTAACTTCTATAACTTCTTGAAAATATCATTGTAGAATAATATATAATTAATGTAAGATATGAACAAAAAAATGATGACCATGCTGTTGCTTTCAATGATGACAGTGGCAGTTTATGCTCAGAACGATGAAGAGGAGGTAGACAGAACACCAAAGATCGGCGGAACCATTCGCTCGAAGTATGAATACCAAACCGAGGAGGGCGAGGGACGCTTCGAGGTTCGTACAGCCCGTGTCAGTGTGTCGGGAAATGTGACCAAGGAGGTGAGCTACAAGGCAGAGATTGATCTCTGCGATGAGGGAAAGATCAAGATGCTTGATGCCTATACACGTATCAAGCCCTGGAGCACCCTGCAGTTTACCATCGGTCAGGAGCGAGTTCCTTTTACCATTGATGCTCACCGTTCTCCCCATCAGCAATATTTTGCCAACCGTTCGTTTATCGCCAAGCAAGTGGGTAACGTGCGTGACGTGGGTGCAGAGATAGGTTATACATGGAATGTCGGTTTCCCCATCGTGGTGAATGCCGGTGTGTTCAACGGCTCTGGTCTTACCAATCAGAAGGACTACTGGACCAAGGGCGTCAACTATTCTGCCAAGGCACAGTTCCTCTTCCCGAATGTCAACCTGGTGCTGAGTACTCAGAAGATCAAGCCATCCGACGTGACAGTGAATATGTATGATGCTGGTCTTACCTTCCACTATGGTGGTTTCATCGCCGAGGTGGAGTATCTCTACAAGCATTATTCTCATAACGCCTTCCACGATGTGCATGCCTTCGATGGTTTTGCCTGCTACGACATCCCTGTTCGCACACGACTGATCAAGAAGGTTTCGCCCTTGGTGCGTTATGATTTCATGAGCGACCACAGCGACGGTTCCCGTTACAATGCGACCGACGACGATCTGGGCGAGCTGATCATCAACGACTATAAGCGCCATCGTGTCACGGGCGGTGTTACGCTGAGTCTGTCGAAGCCGTTTATCTCCGATATCCGCATCAACTATGAGAAGTATTTCTATCGTGAGGGCGGTATTGCCAAACCTTCGGAGAAAGACAAGATAGTAGTAGAGTTTATGACTCGTTTTTAGTAAATATGTGTTTTTCTGGTTAATACGAAAATGTGCGTGTGCTTGTCCGTTGAAGGATGAGCACACGTTTTTTTATTTTGGCAAGTTGAAGTTTTTGGCAGGAAAAGTTTGGGAGATAGAAAAGAAAGTAGTACTTTTGTTGAGGGAAAGGGGAGAAGGATAGGGAAGGCTTTAACTTCTAACGACCGAAGGGCGTGATAACTTCTTTAACTTCTCTAACTTCTTGAAAAAAACTTCTTGAAAAACCTTCTTGAGTAAAAAATTACGAAAATGAAAGAAAACAACAAGATAGCGGGTTCTGTCAAGGCCATAGCCTTTGATGCCGACGATACGTTGTGGGCATTGCAGAATTATTTTGAAGACGTAGAGGACGAATACTGTGACTTGCTTTCAGACTATGGAAGCAAGGAGGAGATATCTGCTTCGCTCTTCGAGACAGAGAGCGGTAATATGGAAGACCTGGGATATGGTGTGAAAGCCTTTACCATTTCGCTGGTGGAGAATGCCGTGAAGGTGAGTCAGGGCGAGGTGCCTGCCAAACTGATAGGGCGAATCGTGGAGCTGGGCAAGACCTTACTGAGGCTCGATGCCCGTCCTTTGGAGGGCGTGGAGGAGACGCTGGCAAGGCTCAGACAGACGCGTCAATATAAGCTTGCGGTATTCACCAAGGGTGAGTTGCAAGACCAGGAGAACAAACTGTGGCGTTCGGGATTGCAACGTTACTTTGACGTGGTGAGCATCGTGAGCGACAAGACGCCCGAGGCTTATCGAAGACTCTGCCGTGAGTTGGAGGTAAAGCCCGAAGAGTTGGTTATGGTGGGCAACAGTTTCAAGAGCGATATTGTGCCTGCGTTGAAGATAGGTGCCTCGGCTGTTCATATACCTTTCCATACAACATGGGCGCATGAAAAAACGGAGGAGTTCGCTCACGAACGCCTCCGTCGTATTTCCCGTTTCGAGGAAATCATGGATATCTTGTAAGAAGTTTTTAGTCTCGGTGAATCACGGTGCCACTGGCCTGATGGGTGGCGAGAACCAGCACCTCGGCTATTTGAACATGCTCGGGAGCGCAGGCGGCATAGAAAGCCACGTCGGCAATGTCATCGCCAGTCAATGGCTCTATGCCACGGTAAACATTGTCGGCACGCTGGGTGTCGCCATGGAAACGGATGTTGGAGAAATTGGTCTCCACCAGTCCCGGCTTGATGTTGGTAACGCGAATGCGAGTATGAGCCACGTCGATGCGCAGACCATCGGTGATGGCTTTTACTGCACTCTTGGTGGCACAATACACATTTCCGCCCGCATAGGCAGCATCGCCAGCCACACTTCCGATGTTGATGACATGACCACGATTGCGTTCCACCATGCCGGGAACGATGAGTCGGGTCATGGTGAGCAGACCCTTGATGTTGGTATCTATCATCTGGTCCCAGTCGTCGAAGTCGCCTTCGTACTCTGGTTCCAGGCCTCGTGCCAGTCCTGCATTATTGATCAGGACATCGATGTTGCGCCATGTCTCAGGAATATAGTCAACAGCCTTGCGAGCCGCTTCTCTGTTGCGCACGTCGAAAGCCAGTGCCAGCACTTGGACGCCTTCCTCTTCGAGTTCCTGTTTCAGAATTTCCAACTTGCCTGTGTTGCGGCCTGTGATGATGAGGTTGTAGCCTCCTTGTGCGAATCTTCGGGCGCATCCTTCGCCAATACCGCTTGTGGCGCCTGTGATAAGAGCTATTTTTCTTGCCATGATTATTATGTTTTTGGATTAATGTTTTTAACTACAATATCAGGATTCTCACTTCGGCATTGCCCATTTTCTCGATCTCGTTCATCGGCCGGCGGAAGTAAACACTCTGCAGGGCTTTGTTGATGATGCCATGACCAACGGCAAGAATGGTCTTGCCGGGATAGGTGACGCGAAGCCAGGTGATGAAGTTTTGAGCCCTCGACTTCATGCTTTCTATCGACTCGATATCGTCGGGCCAGTCTTTGGGGTCTTGGGGCAGGGAAGGGATAAACTTGCCAGTGAAACTTCCCCAGTCGCGTTCGCGCAGCAGAGGAGTGGTAATCACCTCGGCATGATGGGGACGGGCTATGATCTCGCAAGTCTGAATGCTGCGCTTCAGGTCGCTCGATACGAATACGTCGATGGGATGGTCGGCCATGCGGGCTGCCACTTCTTCAGCCTGGGCAATACCTTTGTCATTGAGTTCGCCTGGTGTCTGTCCCTGCATGATGTGGGCTGCATTGTCGACAGTCTCGCCGTGACGAACCAAGTATAATGTTGTTGTCATGTAGATATCTATAGTTTTTGCTTACAAAAGTACTAAAAAAAATAGATTTACCTATCTATTAAACTGTTTTTTCCTTCGTTTTTCCGAAAAAAGTAGTAACTTTGCATCATTATATAGATAAATAAGGTAGTGATTGTAGTCGATAAGTCGAAAGCATTACCAAAAATAACAGTCAGAATGATGCATAGATACAAAACTCTCATACTCCTCGTCTTTGCCGTTGTCCTGCTTGCCGCCTGCAAGAAAGGACCACGCCCACCACGTCCTAATATCAACCTGCCCATCAGTACGTCGAAGCCTGCCAAGGGCGACCATGCCATCTACGGACTTGCCTGCATGGGATGTACCGACAGTGTGGTGGTGCTCTTGCCCAACAGCGGCGGAGACCCTGTGCGCTACAATATATTGGAGGCTACCCGACAGCATCAGGTGTTTGGCGATATAGAGATAGGCGACTGGATATGTGTGTTGCCGGTAGAGGGAGAGAAGAACCGTGCCAGAATGGTGGTGGATCTCGACAAGCTGAAGGCTACATGGACCTATCAGGTGATGCCCCATCTGCGTGACCTGAGTCATCTGTCACGCCGTCAGCAGGCACGCATCCTTGCCAATATGCCCGACAGCATCGTGGAAAACTATATGGTGCCACGCGAATATGGTTTCACACTCAAGCGGATGGGTGAGGCCCGATCGGTGGGCTTTGTCATGCAGAACAGTTCGGTGGAGGATGACAGTCCGGTGGAATATCCCGAAGTGCCACAGTATACAGAGTGGCATGCCTACAATGGCAAGCTGCTGCTTGTGAGGGGACGTTTCGAGATGCAGGGAGTCGTCTTCAACGAGAAGACTTCCATAGACACCCTCTCATTCGTCTATATGAAGAAAGACTCGCTGGTGCTCAGCGACTCGCAAGGCAAAACATACACTTATCACCGCAAGGCCAATGCCCATGATGTGAATGCCGCAGCACGTGCCGCAGCACAGAAGCAGGCCAACAGAATGAAACAGGAACTGAAATAAAATGATAGACAAACCGACCATAGCCCGAATCATGGACGCCACCAACATCGTTGACGTGGTGTCGGAGTTCGTGTCGCTCAAAAAACGCGGCGTGAACTATATCGGTTTGTGCCCTTTCCATAATGATTCGCATCCTTCCTTCTCTGTCTCGCCCGCACGCGGCATCTGCCATTGTTTCACCTGTGGAAAGGGAGGCAACGCCATCAACTTCCTGATGGAGCTGGAACAGATGACCTATCCCGATGCGCTGCGCTGGTTGGCCAACAAATATCACATCGAGATCAAGGAGCGGGAACTGACAAGCGAGGAGAAGGAGAAGGAGAGCGAGCGGGAGTCGATGTTCATCGTCAACGAATGGGCATCGCAATACTTCGAGGACATCCTGCAGAACGATGTGGACGGACGAGCCATCGGTATGCAGTACTTCCGCAGCCGTGGATTCCGTGATGACATCATCCGCAAGTTCAGGCTGGGGTTTGATCCCAACAGCAGGACGGCCTTGTATGACGAGGCTATCAAGAAAGGCTATAACCCCAAGTATCTGGTGGCAACGGGCCTCTGCTTCAAGGTGGACAAGGACGAGGCATCCAACAAGAGCGGAGAAGACAATTATCTCGACCGATTCTCGGGACGAGCCATCTTCCCCTGGTTCAGCGTGAGCGGCAAGGTGGTGGCTTTCGGAGGTCGTGTGCTCGACAGCCGTACGAAAGGAGTCAACCAGAAGTATGTCAACTCGCCCGACAGCGATATCTATCATAAAGAACGGGAGCTCTATGGACTCTATCAGGCCAAGAAAGCCATTGCCAAGGAAAACTGTGTGTACATGGTGGAGGGCTACACCGACGTCATCTCCATGCACCAATGCGGTATAGAGAATGTGGTGGCCAACTCGGGAACGGCACTCAGTGTGCACCAGATAAGGCTTCTGCACCGTTTCACCAACAATATCGTGTTGCTCTATGATGGCGATGCGGCAGGTGTGCATGCTGCCCTGAGAGGTACCGACATGCTCCTGGAGGAAGAGATGAACGTGAAGGTGCTCCTGCTGCCCGACGGCAATGACCCCGACAGTTTCGCACGCAGTCATACGGCGAGCGACTTCAGAAAGTATATCGAGGAAAACCAGACAGACTTCATACAATTCAAGACCCATCTGATGCTCAAGGGCGTTACCGACCCAGTGAAGCGAAGCGAGGCCATCAACTCGATCGTGGAGAGCATCTCGAAGATAAAGAACCAGATAACGCGCGCCTCCTACATCACCGACTGCTCGCACCGATTGGGCGTGAGCGAGGCCATCATCGTGAATGCGCTCAACAACTTTGTGCGCAACGGTCTCAGCGAACAGGTGAAGGAAGAAAGACGGGCGGCAGGTCTGCGCGACCAGGTGGTGCAGCAGGCGGCGCAGACGGGACAGCAGATGGGAGGAACGACTCCCGAGGCCAAACTGCGCGAGGTGGAAGACCTCATCATACAGATCGTGATTCATCATGGCGAGGAACTCATCACCGTGAAAGACTCTGAACAGCAGGATGTGGAGTTGCCCGTGGCACAATACATCATGCTCGATATGCAGGGCGATGGTTTCGAGTTTCACAACCCTATATATAATAAGGTATTGCACGAGGCCGTGGAACATATAGGTGACGAGGACTTCAAGGCAGAGACCTACTTTGCCAATCATCCCGACCCTGCCGTGAGTCGGCTGGCGGGCATGATGACGGGCGAACAGGAGGTGTCGACAGCCAGCCTGCAACTCAAGTTGAACCCCGAAAAGCTCAGGCAGATGGTGTTTAAGGACATGCTGAGTTTCCGTACTCATTACATCGCCCAGCGCCTGGTAGAGGTGAGACAGCAGTTCGTGCAGAACCCCAATAACATGGAACTGATAGCAGAGTTCACCAAGTTGAAGCAGATGAACAGTCTGCTGGCGGCACAAGCCAACTTCATCTTTAACTAACGATGATGTGAAGTGCTGAAAGGGAAGTTGACTTCTATAACTTCCGTACATGTGAAACTTCAATGATATGATATATTTCCACTGGATATATTTATTAGTATATGCGCTGCTTACCATCCCCACCGTTGTGGCGGTACTGATGGACAATAAACAGCCGGCGAAGACCATAGCCTGGATTATGGTGCTGCTCTTTATGCCCTTTCTCGGCATCGTGCTCTATGTGTTCTTCGGGCAGGACATCCGTAAGCAGCGACTCATCAGCAACCGTTCCATGGACCAGCTCACCAAGCGCTCGATGCTGGAGTTTGCTGAGCAGGAGAACCTGCATCTGCCTGCCGACAGCCAGCCCCTGATGCGACTCTTTGCCAACCAGAACTGGGCGCTCCCTTTCAAAGACAATCAGGTGGAAATTTATACCGATGGCTATGGTTTCGTGTTCAGTCTGTTGCAAGCCATCGGCAGGGCGGAGAAGCACATCCATATAGATACCTATATCATAGAGGACGACCCCTTGGGAAATCTGATAGCCGATGCTTTGGCAGACAAGGCCAGGCAGGGTGTGGAGGTACGTCTGATATATGATGATGTGGGCTGTTGGCGCGTCAGCGATTCCTTCTTTGAGCGTATGCGCGATGCCGGGATAGATGTTCATGCCTTTATGCCGGTACGGTTTCCTGCCTTTACCAGCAAGGTGAACTATCGCAACCACCGCAAGTTATGTGTGGTAGACGGCAAGATGGGATTCATAGGAGGTATGAACTTGGCCCTTCGCTATGTGAAGGGAAGAGGTGGAAGAGTCTGGCGCGACACGCATCTGCGCATAGAGGGAGGTGGCGTTTATGCCATACAGCGTGCTTTCTTAGTAGACTGGTATTTCGTAGACCGCACGCTCATCACCGACCGTCGTTATTATCCACCTGTCGATGCGGCTATCCGCAACAACTGTTTGGTGCAGGTGGTGACCAGCAGTCCTATCAGTCCGTGGCCCGACATCATGCAGGGCTATGTGCGCATCCTGTTGCAGGCGCAGCACTATGTGTATCTCGAAACCCCTTATTTTCTTCCTACCGAACCCGTGCTCTTTGCCATGCGCACAGCAGCTTTGGCGGGTGTGGATGTGAGGCTGATGGTGCCACGTCACAGCGATGCACGGCTGGTGGAGTGGGCTTCGCGGTCATACATGATGGAAGCCATAGAGGCAGGAGTGAAAGTGTACTTGTATGAGGCGGGATTCAACCACAGCAAGCTGTTGGTGAGCGATGACAAGATATGCTCGTGTGGAAGTACGAATGTCGACTTCCGCAGTTTTGAGAACAACTTTGAGGCCAATGCCTTCTTCTTCGACACAGACATGGCCTTGCGAATCAAGAACATTTTTCTGGAAGATGAGGCGCACTGTCAGTTGACCGATGATGTGACTTATTACATCAAGCGTCCCTTCCTGAAGCGCCTCTTTGAGTCGACAGTAAGGCTCTTGTCACCACTGCTTTAGATGATTATCTGAAGATAGAGAAGTTGACACTGCCATAGCTTCTGTGTTCCAGGAAGCGGGGATGGTCGGAGAAGTCGTAGTTCTTGCCATGTTCGAAGACGAAGATGCCTCCCTCGTTGAGCAGGTCGCCTTCGAGGATGAGCCGGGGTATCTCGGGCAGTTCCTTGAGAGCATAAGGAGGGTCGGCAAAGATGAAGTCGAACTTCTGATGACAGCTCTTCAGGAAGCGGAACACGTCGCCACGGATGAGCAGGTCGCTCTCATCGCCCAACTTCTTGAAGCACTGGCGTATGAAGTTGGCATGGTCTCTGTCGGCCTCGACGCTTACCACCCGGCTACAGCCTCGTGAAACCAGTTCGAGCGAAATGCTGCCTGTGCCTGCGAAAAGGTCGAGGGCGACAGCATCCTCGAAGTCGATGTATCCTTGCAGTACATTGAAGATATTCTCTTTGGCAAAATCGGTGGTAGGACGTGCCTTGAAGGTACGTGGAATATCAAAATGTCTTCCTTTATATTGTCCTGTTATGATGCGCATTCTTTTGTTGAGTGTGATGTTGGTTGATGTATGGTTTGAGTGAGGCCATCCCTCAGGGGAGGGCTTTCCTACTTGCTGAGGTAGAGCGCCTGCAGATCGAAAGGAATGTTCTTGATTTCGGTAAGCGGTGCCCGGTTGAATTCGGCAGCAGGGTTGAGAAGGTAAGTCTTCTGAATGTAGAGCTTGGTGTTGTGGATGAACCAGTCCTTGTCCGGCACATCGCCCACAACGTGCAGCTCGTCTTTCTTCTGGTCCATGCCGAGCAGTTTCCATACATATAGGATGAAGTAGATGGCATCCTTGGCATGTGTGGTGGCATAGGAGTTGAAGAACTTGAAGCGGTTCTTGTCGAAGCAGAAGATGTCGAGTTTGCCGTCGTGGAAATAGGCGAACAGCTTCTTCTGTATGCCCACGAAGCTGCGCTGGTGCAGATGGTTCCATACGGGTTGCAGCACAGGAGTGAAGCGCACGTCGGCAAAGTTGTCCTCCATCACCGTTCTCAAGTCTTTGTTGAGAGGGAAGAGCGCCACGGCGTTGAGCTGAGGCTGTACTCTGTGCATGATGATGTCGCTCTCGTGCTCCTCGAAGCTGTACTGATAGAAAGTATCTTTCTGTTTCTCGTCGAACTCGTCGACAGGGACGAGCAAGACAGGGGTGTCGATGAAGAGGCGTGCCTTTCTGTAACCACGCAACAGCAGTTCGCTTTCCTTGAAAGCCTGTCTTAGGTTGGCTGCCATTGATACGCCACTCTTCATGGCATAGGGCTCGTATGTCACTTGGCGTTCGCCTTCTGCTACCGAGAAGCTGAGGCTGTTCTTGCCGGCACGGATGGTGAGCCGTGTCTGCAGAAGTTTCGTTGTGTTGTTGTTACCAGTTGCCTGCATTGTCGTTGTTTGTTGTGATGTCTCCAATTTTTAGTCCTGGGAACCTTCCTTCCATGTTGGCATTGTCGGTTTCCTGCTGTATGGCATCTTCGTTGAGGCCATCCAAGTATTCCTCGTAGGTGGCTCCACATTCCATGAGCGGTATCTGTTTGCCGTTCTTGGTCACGATGGTGGTTGCCGAGAGCGAGAATCTCTTGTTGTCAGAGAAGGGAATGTACTGCATTTCCCTGTCGAGCCATTTTCCCTTGATAAGCGTGGCGAAGTCGCCGGTGTAGGTTCCGTGCCGCCTCTTGTAGTTCTCCTCGGCAGTTCTTATCTTCATGAGCCTTTGCTTGACGGTCGTCTCCCTTTGTTCCTTTTCCTTCTGGAAGTGGATGGGTTGCCATACACTCAGCAGGCAGAGCGTCAAAACCACGAGCACACAGGCTGCCAGGATAGAATTGTTGCTTATTTTCTTTCTCATTTCAAAAAGTATTGTTACTTTTGCATGGTGCAAAGATACAATTTTTTTTTGAGTTATGGTCATCGAATCCCTAAAATATAAGATATTGCAACAGTTTGGCTTTGCTCCTACGCAGGAGCAGGGGCAGGCACTCGATACTTTCGTCAGTTTTCTGACCGACCGCGACCCTCAGGCAGTGATGATATTGCGAGGCAGTGCCGGTACGGGAAAGACCTCGCTTTCGGGAGCCATCGTGCGTACCCTGCTGCAGATACGCCAGAAGGTGATGCTCCTTGCCCCTACGGGCAGGGCTGCCAAGGTGTTCTCGCTGGGCAGTGGGGCTCCTGCCTATACCATCCATCGCCGCATCTACAGAGAGAAGGCTTTTGCCGGTGTTGACGGTCAGTTCAGTCTGAACGACAATCTTTACACCGACACGCTCTTCATGGTGGACGAGGCTTCGATGATAGCCAATATGGGGCTGGGGGGAACAACTTTCGGCAGTGGATGTCTGCTCGACGACCTGGTGAAGTTTGTGTATCAGGGACATAACGACCGCCTGTTGCTCATCGGCGACAAGGCACAGTTGCCCCCTGTGGGCGAGGAGGAGTCGCCTGCCCTCAGCGCATCGGTGATGGAGGGATACGGTCTGAAGGTTTACGAGTGCGACCTCAATGAGGTGTTGCGACAGAGTCAGTCGTCGGGCATCCTCTATAATGCCACCCTCATCAGACAGATGATAACCCATGATGCTGTGACAGGACTTCCGCTGATACGCTTCAAGGGCTTTGCCGATATCGTGATGATGCCGGGAGCAGAGCTGGTGGAGAGTCTTGGCGACAGTTATCATCATGTGGGGCTGGACGAGACGATGGTCATCACCCGAAGCAACAAGCGCGCCAATATATATAATAATGGTATCAGGAACATGGTGCTCGACCGTGAGGAGGAACTCTCGTCGGGCGATATGCTCATGATCGTGAAGAACAACTACTTCTGGACGGAGAAGGAGAAGAAGGAGAGCGGGGAGGGTAGTGCCGGCGCTGTTCCTGCCTTTCTTGCCAATGGCGACAGGGCTAAGGTGTTGAGGGTGAGCAACTATATCGAGCTGTATGGGTTCCGCTTTGCCACATTGCTGTTGCAGTTGCCCGACTATGATGATTACGAGATGCAGGTGACGGGTATGCTCGACACCTTGCAGAGTGAGGCGCCGGCCCTTACCCACGAGCAGCAGGAGGAGCTCTTCAGGCAAGTGGAGGAAGACTATCAGCACTTTGTGCCATTGAAGGCCGACCGCATGAAGTCTATTCGCCAGGATGCTTATTTCAATGCCCTGCAAATCAAGTACGCCTATGCCGTGACCTGCCATAAGGCACAGGGCGGACAATGGGCGCATGTATATGTGGACCAGGGATATATGACCGACGATATGCTTACTCCCGACTATATTCACTGGCTCTATACAGCCTTCACGCGTGCCACTGACAAGCTGTTTCTGGTCAACTGGCCCAAGGAGCAAACCTGCGAACCAACAGACCTGTAGGCGAATAAAGTAGATTTTAGGGCTTAAAAACTTGATTATTTGCATAAAAAGTCGTACTTTTGCAGCATTATAGATATGTACTGTGTTTTTTAAAAAACCGAAACTTAAATAAAAGGAATAAATGGAACAGAAGAAAGTAGCCCTTATCACGGGTATCACAGGCCAGGACGGTTCTTACCTGGCAGAGTTGTTGTTGGAGAAAGGTTATGATGTTCATGGCACGATCCGCCGTTCGTCAGTCGACTATCGTGAGCGTATCGCCCACTTGGAAGGCAAGCCCAACTTCCATCTTCACTATGCCGATCTCGGCGACTCTATGAGTATCATCCAGGTGATGAACAAGGTGAAACCTACCGAGGTTTACAACCTGGCTGCTCAGAGCCACGTACAGGTAAGCTTCGACTCTCCTGAGTTTACTGCCGATGTAGACGCCACAGGTGTGCTCCGCATCCTTGAGGCCATCCGCCAGTGCGGACTGACAGATACCTGCCGTATGTATCAGGCTTCCACTTCCGAGCTCTATGGCAAGGTGGAGGAGGTTCCTCAGAACGAGAATACTCCATTCCACCCATATTCCCCATATGCTGTTGCCAAGCAGTATGGTTTCTGGATTGTGAAGGAGTATCGTGAGGCTTACAATATGTTCTGCTGTTCGGGTATCCTCTTCAATCATGAGAGTGAGCGCCGTGGCGAGACTTTCGTGACACGTAAGATCACTCTTGCCGCAGCCCGCATCAAGCAGGGTAAGCAGGAGAAACTCTATCTGGGCAACCTGGATTCATTGCGCGACTGGGGTTATGCCAAGGACTATGTGGAGTGTATGTGGCTCATCCTCCAGGCAGAGAAGCCTGAGGACTTCGTCATTGCCACCGGCAAGCAGCACTCTGTTCGTGAGTTCGCCCAGTTGGCTTTCCATTATGTAGGTATCGAGCTGAAGTGGGAAGGCAAGGAAGAGAACGAGAAGGGTATCTGCGTGGAAGGTCCTGAGGAGTTGATCGGCAAGACTCTCGTCGAGGTGTCTCCCGATTTCTACCGTCCTACCGATGTTGTCAATCTCTGGGGCGATCCTACCAAGGCAAAGGCCAAGCTCAACTGGAATCCCAACACCACTTCTTTCGAAGACCTTGTCAAGATTATGGTAGAGAGCGATATGGCCAAGGTTGCTGCCGAGGATGCCGGCCAGAAGGTTCGTTGCAACCTGGCTGAGTACTTGGAGAAGGGTATCGTGAAATAATCAAGAGTTTTATTTTTCAAGAATTAGAGAATTACAGAGTTCTATTTGGTGTCTCTTTTTTGAAGATAAATAACTGAAGTTTCGCATGTGGTTCAAGTACGGGCTGAAGGCCCAAAAGCTCCTAGCCCAGGGCATCGCCCTGGGTATAATAGCAATCAGCAAGGCGCCCTGTAAGGGCAAAAGCTTTATGTATTGCCTGGAGTTTTAAAGCTTTTGCCCTTACAGGGCGACAGGTTTGCGCCCAAAATAGCCCAGGGCGATGCCCTGGGCTAAGAGCTTCTGCCCCTTCAGGGCGTGTGGGGCACAAAACTTGCGAAACTTCAATAAATAAGAATTTTCTTTGTTAATGCAGGTTTAAATATGGATATTTGTATATCTCTAATTCCTGTAATTCTTGACTAAATAAAAAATAGAGATAAGAAAATTCTTGATAAAAATAGAAATATGTCATTAAGCAAAGATTCTAAGATTTATATTGCAGGACACCACGGACTGGTGGGTTCTGCAATCTGGAACAACCTCGAGAAGAGAGGTTATCACAATCTTGTAGGCCGTTCGCACAAGGAACTCGACCTGACAGACCAGTATGCCGTACAGAAGTTCTTCGATGAGGAGAAGCCCGATGCAGTGGTCTTGGCAGCAGCCTTCGTGGGAGGTATCATGGCCAACTCGCTCTATCGTGCCGACTTCATCATGCAGAACATGAAGATGCAGTGCAATGTGATCAGCAATGCCTATTCGCACGGCGTGAAGAAGTTGCTCTTCCTGGGTTCTACCTGCATCTATCCCAAGGATGCACCACAGCCCATGAAGGAAGACGTGCTCCTCACCTCGCCACTCGAGTATACCAACGAGGAATATGCCATTGCCAAGATAGCAGGTCTGAAGATGTGCGAAAGCTACAATCTGCAGTATGGCACCAACTATATCGCCGTGATGCCTACCAACCTCTATGGTCCCAATGACAACTTCCACTTGGAGAACAGTCATGTGATGCCAGCCATGATGCGCAAGATATATCTTGCCAAGCTCATCCACGACGGCGACTGGCACAGTATTGAGGTGGATATGAACAAGCGCCCCATTAACCCTACCGACAAGCTCCGTGCCCTTATAGGCGAGGGAAACGTGGACGGCAACAACTCGCATGAGCGAATACTCAAGGCTCTGGAGTTCTATGGCATCTACGACAACAAGGTGGTGCTCTGGGGAACAGGAACACCTCTGCGTGAGTTCTTGTGGAGTGAGGATATGGCTGATGCCAGCGTGCACGTGCTGCTCAATGTTGACTTCAGCGATATTATCGGAATAGAGAAGTATTCTTCGGTATTCTATGGTGCCAAGGTGGATGGAGCAGTAGACCGCAACAACTCTGAGGGACGTGGTGGAGCCATTCCTTCTTTGGGTGAGATACGTAATTGCCACATCAATGTGGGCACAGGCAAGGAACTTACCATCCGCGAGTTGTCCGAGCTGGTGGTCAAGGCCGTAGGATTCGAGGGAACCGTAGAGTTTGATGCCAGCAAGCCTGATGGAACTCCCCGTAAGCTCATTGATGTAGAGAAGCTGCACTCCCTGGGTTGGACCCACAAGGTGGAGATCGAAGACGGTGTGGAGAAACTCTACAAATGGTATCGTGACAGTTTGAAGTAAACCGATAGCCCCCGTATCTTTTATGAACGGGGGCTGTTTGTTTAATGTTGGTTTGGTATAAGTGACGTATAAACAAAAAAAATCCAGATTTCGTAGGAAATCCGGACTCTTTTATCACGAGTTATGTTGGGAAAAAGTGGGTGGTGATGGATTCGAACCACCGAAGGCATAGCCAGCAGATTTACAGTCTGCCCCATTTGGCCACTCTGGTAACCACCCTTGCTTTTCAAAAGCGATTGCAAAGGTACTGCTTTTATTTTGTTCCACCAAATATTTTGGCATTTATTTTTATATTTCCCCTTGTTTTTCTTCTGTTTGGTAGTTTTTTCTTGTCTATAGGTGGGTTTTGTAGGCCTTTTCTCTCAAAAAGCGTTTTTTTTGATGAGCAACCATTTGGGTGTACTTTTGTATTCTTTTGCAGAAACGATTCTTTTAGGTTTCGGTTCGTATAAATGCAGAAAAAGTAGTATCTTTGTGCCGACATTTCGGACATAGCAACAAGTAATAAAGTAACTGAAGTTTCGCATGTGGTTCAAGTACGGGCTGAAGGCCCAAAAGCTCTTAGCCCAGGGCA
>ERZ1034901.66-NODE-66-length-79764-cov-32.099173_pt1 | contig 79764 bp, 63 predicted proteins | sample MGYA00520628_ERZ1034901 | MGnify/ENA primary metagenome ERZ1034901 (study PRJEB33766, sample SAMN09781783) | gut metagenome | biome: gut microbiome | host: Homo sapiens | place: Madagascar | study: EMG produced TPA metagenomics assembly of the PRJNA485056 data set...
TCATCTGGGTCAGGTCGTTGGTGCCGAAGCTGAAGAAGTCAGCTTCCTTGGCGATCTCGCCTGCAGTCAGAGCTGCACGGGGGATTTCGATCATGGTGCCCACTTCGTACTTCATGTCAACGCCGGCCTCTGCGATCAGCTTGTCAGCGGTAGCAACCACCACAGACTTCACATAGCGCAGCTCCTTGGCCTCGCCCACCAGAGGAATCATGATGTGAGGAACGATCATCTTGCCGGTTTCAGCAGAAACCTTCAGAGCAGCCTTGATCACAGCGTTGGTCTGCATCTCAGCGATCTCGGGATAGGTGACAGCCAGACGGCAGCCGCGGTGGCCCATCATGGGGTTGAACTCATGCAGGCTTGTAACCACATTGCTCAGCTCTTCGGCGGTCATGCCCATATCCTTGGCCAGGCTCTCAATGTCCTCGGCCTTGGTGGGCAGGAACTCGTGCAGAGGGGGATCCAGATAGCGGATGGTCATGGGACGATCGCCCATGATGCGGTACATGGCGGCAAAGTCAGCCTCCTGGAAGGGCTCAACCTTGGCCAGAGCGGTCTTGCGCTCTTCCACAGTACGGGCGCAGATCATCTCACGCACGGCCTTGATACGGTCGGCAGCAAAGAACATATGCTCGGTGCGGCACAGGCCAATGCCCTCGGCACCCATATCCACAGCGTTCTGTGCATCGGTGGGGTTATCAGCGTTGGTCAGCACCTTCAGCTGGCGGTTTTCGTCAGCCCATGCCATAAAGCGCTTCAGGTTGGGGTTCTCGGTGGCAGCCACAGTGGCGATCTGGCCCTTGTAGATGTTGCCGGTAGAGCCGTCGATGGAGATCCAGTCGCCGCCCTTGAACTCTACACCGTTGATGGTGAAAGTCTTAGCAGCTTCGTTCATCACAACATCGTTGTCGTTGCCGCAGCCGGAAACACAGCAAACGCCCATGCCGCGAGCCACAACGGCTGCGTGGCTGGTCATGCCGCCGCGCACGGTCAGGATGCCCTGAGAAACCTGCATGCCCACGATATCCTCGGGGCTGGTTTCCAAACGCACCAGCACGCACTTGGGCATGCTGCCGTTCTTAACAACTTCCTCGGCCTCTTCAGCGGTAAACACGATCTGGCCGCAGGCAGATCCGGGAGATGCAGCCAGGCCCTTGCCCACTGCTTCGGCTGCCTTCAGAGCAGCAGCGTCGAACTGGGGATGCAGCAGGGTGTCCAGCTGCTTGGGCTCTACGCGCAGCACGGCAGTCTTTTCGTCGATCATGCCCTCGTCCACCAGGTCGATAGCGATCTTCAAAGCGGCCTGTGCAGTGCGCTTGCCGTTACGGGTCTGCAGCATGTAAAGCTTACGATCCTCGATGGTAAACTCCATGTCCTGCATATCCTTGAAGTAATTCTCCAGACGGGTTGCGATTTCAACGAACTGGTCATACACCTCAGGCATCTGATCCTTCAGGTGGCTGATGGGAGAAGGCGTGCGGATACCGGCCACAACATCCTCGCCCTGTGCATTGATCAGATACTCGCCCATCAGGCACTTTTCGCCGGTAGCGGGGTTACGGGTAAAGGCAACGCCCGTGCCGGAGTTCATGCCGGAGTTACCGAATGCCATCTGCTGCACGTTTACAGCGGTGCCCCACTCGTAGGGGATCTCGTTCATCTTACGGTAAACATTGGCGCGGGGGTTATCCCAGCTGCGGAACACAGCCTTCACAGCGCCGATCAGCTGCTCTTTGGGGTCCTGGGGGAACTCGGAGCCCTGCTTTTCCAGATAGATGGCCTTGAACTGAGCAACCAGCTCCTTCAGGTCATCGGCGGTCAGCTCAACATCCAGCTTCACGCCCTTGGCTTTCTTCATTTCGTCGATCTTCTCTTCAAAGAAGCTCTTGCCCAGCTCCATAACAACATCCGAGTACATCTGGATGAAGCGGCGGTAGCAGTCGTATGCGAAACGGGGGTTATCGGTTTTCTTGGCCAGGCCCTCAACAGCCTGATCGTTCAGGCCCAGGTTCAGGATGGTATCCATCATGCCGGGCATGGACTGACGAGCGCCGGAACGCACGGAAACCAGCAGCGGGTTGTTCACATCGCCAAAGGTTTTGCCGGTGATCTTTTCCAGACCCTTCACATGCTCAAAAATGTCAGCGGCGATCTCGTCGTTGATCTGACGGCCGTCGGCGTAATACTGCGTGCAGGCCTCGGTGGTGATGGTGAAGCCCTGAGGAACAGGCATACCGGCTGCGGTCATTTCTGCCAGACCGGCGCCCTTGCCGCCCAGAATGTTCTTCATGGTGGTCATGTCACCATTGAAGGCCTTGGTGCCTTCGTCAAAGTAGTACAGGTACTTTTTGCTCATTAAAGTTTACCTCCATCTTTACTTGGCGCCCTTTCCGGGCACCCCGTTCGCATTTCATGATCTCATAATGTTCCTTCTCAGAATGCGTTAATATTATAACATAGTTTTCTCATAAAATCCATTCTTTTTGCTAATCATATGTAAAGATTTTTCCCAATTTTTAATGCAATTCGCACAAAAATCTATTGCAAAGATCAAAAAATACGATAGAATTAAAATGGGAATAGAATCGCCTTTTGATTTTTTCCCGCCTGATGAAACCCCACAAAATACTGCTTTTCTGCTTTTGCCGGAAAAGCGCGGAGGAAATATACAATGGAACTGACAATGCAGCAGCGCGAGGCTGCCCGTGCAAGCCTTGCCGCCCGGCGTGAAGAACGCCTGGCCGTTTTGGAAGAGCTGATCGCCGCCGGTGTGCAGGTGATGAGCGAGGATATTTATGTAGAGCGCAGCGTGCAGGTGGCCCCGGGTGCCACTTTGCTGCCCGGCACCATTCTGCGGGGCAAAACCACCGTGGCCGAGGGCTGCGTGATCGGCCCCAACACCCTGCTGGAAAACGCCGTTGTGGGCAAAAACACCACCGTGAACGCCAGCCAGGTGTATGACAGCACGCTGGGCGAAAACAACAAGATCGGCCCCTACACCCATGTGCGCAAAGACACCGTTACCGGCTACGGCGTGCATTTGGGCGCTTATGTGGAAACCAAAAATTCCAACTTTGCCATGGGCAACACCGTGAGCCACCTCACCTACATTGGCGATTCGGATGTGGGCAAGTACTGCAACTTCGGCTGCGGCACCGTTACCTGCAACTACGACGGCGAAAACAAGTTCCGCACCACCATCGGCGACTATGTGTTTGTGGGCTGCAACACCAATCTGGTTGCCCCCGTAACCGTGGGCGACGGCGCTTACACCGCCGCAGGCAGCACCATCACCAAGGATGTGCCCGCCGGGGATATGGGCATTGCCCGCGAACGCCAAACCAATCTGGAGGGCTGGGCCAAGCCCAAAATGCAGGCTTACATTGCCAAAAAGCAAAAGCTGGAAGCCGAAAGCAAGTGATCTCTTACATTTAATATATAAGGCAACACCACATAATTCCCGCCTGACGGCTTAAGCACCGCTCCGGCGGCTGCGGCACGGCATATGCGTTGTCAAAATGCTCGATAATACACAAAGTATCATCTGCGCTTTTGGCTTAGCATCTGCCGCGCCTCGCTCGCCGTATCAGCACTTAAAATTATGCGGTGTCGCCATAAATAAAGCATACAAGTCAAAACAAAAGGACGGTTCTTTTACACCATGTTTTTCAAAAGCAATTCTGCCGCCGGGGGCGATGTGTGGCTCATCGCCGGGCTGGGCAACCCCGAGCCCAAATACGATGGCACCCGCCACAACATCGGCTTTGCCGGGCTGGACAAGCTGGCCTCGTACTGGAACGCCGCCCCCAACAAAAGCAAATGGCAGGGGCTGTACAGCCAAACCACCGTGGACGGCCATAAGGTGATTCTGGTAAAGCCCCTCACCTATATGAACCTGAGCGGTGACTGCATTGCCCCCGCCGCCGCATTTTTCAAAATTCCGCCGCAGCAGGTGATCGTGATCTGTGATGACATTGATCAAAAGCCCGGCAAGGTGCGCATTCGCCCCAGCGGCTCGGCCGGTGGGCACAACGGTTTAAAAAGCATCATTGCCCGCCTTGGCAGCCAGGAATTCACGCGCATCCGCATGGGCGTGGGCGCCAAGCCGCACCCCGACTATGACTTGGCCGACTGGGTGCTGGGCAAACCGCAGGGCGAGGATAAAACCGCCATTGAAGGCCGCCTGGCCGATCTGGAGGATATCTGCCGCCTGATCATGAACGGCAAACTGAGCGAAGCACAGAACAAATACAACCACTGATGTTTTCGCCTGTCGGCGGGGCCGTGCCTGCCCCGCCGAGGTTTTTTCCCCTTGCGAAGGCATTTTACGAAATCACACTCTGCCCTGTGCTGACTTTTCAGGCGCAGGGCGAAAAGAATCATTTTCTGTTTGAAAGGAGCGGCCATGGAACAGGCACTTTTTGCAAAAACCGGCGAATACAAGCGATTGCTTGCCGGGGCAGACACCCCGGGCACGGCGGCTCTTTTTGGGCTGCCCCCGGCAGGCCGCGCCCAGATGCTGGCAGCGCTGGCCCGCGACACCGGCCGCCCGCTGTGCGTGGTGACCCCCGGCGAGGCCGAGGCCACGCGCTTTGCCGCCGATCTGAACACACTGGGCATTGCCGCAGCCGTGTTTCCCGCCCGGGATCTGGTGCTGCGCCCCATTGAGGGCACAGGCCGGGAATACGAATACCGCCGCCTGGCCGTACTGGGCGATCTGGCCGGCGGGCGGCTGCAGGCCGTGTGCCTGCCCGCCGAGGCTTTTTTGCAATACACCGTGCCGCGCGAGGATTTTCGCGCCAACACCCTCACGCTGAAGCCCGGAACCGTGATCCCCTCTGAGCAGCTGATCGCACGGCTGTACGGCGCAGGCTATCACCGGCGCGACAAGGTAGAGGGCCCGGGCCAGTTCAGCGTGCGCGGCGGCATTGTGGACCTGTTTGCCCCCGATATGCGCCAGCCCGCCCGCATTGAATATTGGGACGATGAGATCGACACCATTCGCAGCTTTGATCTGCTCACCCAGCGCCGCGATGAAAATCTGAAAAAGATCTTCATCAGCCCGGCGCGCGAGGTTTTGTTCGGCGATGCCGCCCAAACGGCCAGTGCCCTGCGCGAGTTTCTTTCCCAGCGCAAGGGTGCCAAAAAAGAAAAGCTGGCCGAGGTGATGCAGGTGGACCTTGCCGCGCTGGACGGCGGGCTGATGCCCGAGGCCATGGATAAATACTACTCTGTGCGTTACCCGGCCCCCGGCCTGCTGATCGACCATCTTGACGATCCCATTCTGGTGCTGGATGAGCTTTCCGGCATTCGCGATGCAGACCGCGCCACCCAGTTCCGCCGCCGGGAAGAGGTGCGCAGCCTGTTGGAAAGCGGCGCGCTCACCGGCGATCTGGCCGAGCTTTGGCCCGAGGAAGCCGTGCTGCTGCAGGCCGCACAGCAGCGCACCAGCATTGCCTGCGAAAACTTCACCCGCAGTATGCCGGATGTAAAGCTGAAAGAGATCGTGGATGCCCCCGCCCACGCCCTGCCCGGCTGGAGCGGCGAGCTTTCGGCCCTTACTGAGGACCTGCAAAGCTTCACCCGGCAGGGCTATGCCGTAACCGTGCTGGCCGGAACCGCGCGTGCGGCCGCCGCACTGGCCAAGGATCTGACCGACCGCGGCTTTTCGGCCACCAGCGCCCGGGATGCCGTGGCTGCGCCCGGCCTTGTGAATGTGCTGCCCGGGCAGATGACCGGCGGCTGTGAGTATCCCTTTGCACGCTATGCGCTGATCACAGGCCGCCGCCAGGCCGACACTGAGGGCCAGCGCCGCCCTGCCAAAAAAGCCAAGGATGCGCTAGCCAGCCTTTCGGACATCAAGCCCGGCGACTATGTGGTACACCAGAACCACGGCATCGGCCTGTATCAGGGCATCAAACGCATTGACCTGCAGGGCGTTGTGAAGGATTATCTGCAGATCAACTACGACAAGGGCGATGTGCTGTATGTGCCCGTTACCCAGCTGGACCTTTTGAGCCGCTACAGCTCCCCCGGCGAGGACAACAGCAAAAAAGCCATCAAGCTCAGCCGCTTGGGCGGGCAGGAATGGGCCAAGACCCGCCGCAAGGTAAAAACCGCCACCGCCGAAATGGCCAAAGAGCTGATCACGCTGTACGCCAAGCGCCACGAGGCCAAGGGCTATGCTTTTCCCTGCGATGACGATTGGCAGCACGATTTTGAGACCCGCTTTGCCTACGATGAAACCCCCGACCAGCTGAGCAGCGCCAGTGAGATCAAGCACGATATGGAGCAGCCCTGGCCTATGGATCGCCTGCTGTGCGGCGATGTGGGCGTGGGCAAAACCGAGGTGGCTCTGCGCGCCGCCTTTAAGTGTGTGATGGGCGGCAAGCAGTGCGCCCTGCTGGCCCCCACCACCCTGCTGGCGTGGCAGCATTACAACACGATCCTGAGCCGCATGGAGGCTTTCCCCATCAAATGCGAGCTTTTAAGCCGTTTTCGCAGCGCGGGGGCCATCCGCGATACCATCGCCCATTTGAAAACCGGCGATGTGGACATTGTGGTGGGCACGCACCGTTTGCTTTCAGACGATGTAAAGTTTAAAAATCTGGGCCTTGTGATCATTGACGAAGAGCAGCGCTTTGGCGTGAAGCACAAGGAAAAGCTGAAAGAGGCCTTTATCGGGGTAGATATGCTCACCCTTTCGGCCACCCCCATTCCCCGCACGCTCAACATGGCCATGAGCGGCATTCGCGATATGAGCACCATTGAGCAGCCGCCCTTTGAGCGCCAGCCCATTGAAACCTATGTGCTGGAATACGATGCCGTGATCCTTGCCGAGGCGCTCAAAAAAGAGCTGGCCCGCGGCGGCCAGGCCTATTACCTGTACAACCGGGTGGACAGCATCTACCAGTGCGCCGAAAAAGTGAGCGCCATGGTGCCCGGCGCACGCATTGGCGTGGCCCACGGCAAAATGACCGAGACCGAGCTTTCCAAGGTGTGGAAGCAGCTTCTGGAAAACGAGATCGACATTCTGGTGTGTACCACTCTGATCGAAACCGGCATTGATGTGCGCAACTGCAACACGCTGGTGATCGAGGATGCTGACCGCATGGGCCTTTCGCAGCTATACCAGATCCGGGGCCGCGTGGGGCGCAGCGGGCGCAAGGCCTATGCCTATTTCACCTTCCGCCGCGATAAGGTGCTCACCGAGGTGGCCGAAAAGCGGCTTTCGGCCATTCGCGAATTCACCAGCTTCGGCAGCGGCTTCCGCATTGCCATGCGCGATCTGCAAATTCGCGGCGCAGGCAGCCTTTTGGGGCACAGCCAGCACGGGCACATGCAGTCGGTGGGATACGAGCTGTATATCAAAATGCTGAATCAGGCCATTGCGCTGGCCAAGGGGGAATCCCCCGCCCCGGACAAAAGCGACTGCCTTGTGGATATCACGGTGGATGCCTATATCCCCGAAACCTATATTCCGGACCCCGCCGGGCGCATTGAAGCCTACAAGCGCATTGCCGCCATTCAAAGCGCCGAGGATACAAACGATGTGCTGGACGAATTGATCGACCGCTACGGTGAGCCGCCCGACAGCGTGAACGGCCTTTTGGATGTTTCGCTGGTGCGTGTTACCGCCGCCAACGCCGGGTTTACCGAGATCACGCAGCGCGGCGATATGCTGCTGCTGTACAGCGAGGCTCTGGATGTGGAAAAAATGCGCCCCCTGCTGGCCGCATTGCCGGGCCGCGTGATGATGAACACCAAGGCGCGCCCCTATGTGGCCGTGCGCGTGGCAAGCGGCGAAAAGCCGCTGGATGTTCTGCGAAAAGCCCTCGCACCGCTCATCGAGACCCAGGGCAGCAGCCCGGATAGTGAAAATGCAAAGAAATGACCCTCGATTCCCGCCCGTCTTGCCTTGCAATGGCTGGCCGGGTATACTATAATAACCTTATTATGATTTTTTAAAACAAGGGAGACCATTTTCCATGAAAAAATTAGCAAGTGCCGTGCTTGCCTGCGCCGTGGCTGCCAGCCTGGCCGGTTGCACGATCAAAAGCCCGGAGAGCGTGGGCAGCATTGGCGATACGCAGTTCTCGGCAGGCAACTATCTGCTCGCCCAGTACAGCGCGGTGAACCAGCTGATGAACCTGGTGGACGATAGTTCCGCTACAGTGAAAAAGGCTTTGAATACCGATGTGACCACCGACGACGGCGAAACCATGAAGGGCAGCGAGTTCGTTGCCAAAACCACGCTGGAAAATCTGGAATACACCGCCGGGCTGGAAGCTGCCCTGACTGAGCACAACATTACCCTGACCGATGACCAGAACACCCAGATCGACACCATGACCCAGCAGACCATGGACAATTACGGCGACCTGTACGCTGAAAACGGCATCGGGGAAGCCACCATTTGCGATGCTTACCGCCGCAACCAGGCTTACAGCTCGCTGTTTGAAGCCATTTATGGTGCAGATGGCGAAACCCCGGTTACGGACGAGGAAAAAAAGTCCTGGCTGAACGAAAACGCCGTGGCCGGCGATGTGCTGGTGCTGCCCCTCACCAACACCGATGATTCCACCCACGAAGTGACCGATGACGATAAAGATGCCGTGAAGGCTCTCGCTCAGGAAGCTGCAGACAAGGTGAACGGCGGCGAAGCCTTGGACGAACTTGCAGACGATACCCTTTCGGCTGCATTCAAGGTCGTTGGCATGGACTACGATTCCGAAAGCGATCTGGCTGCCAACCGCAACAGCGTGGTGATCATGCCCAGCGAACTGTCCTATTACGGCTCGGATTTTGAGAATGCCGTAAAGGATCTGGAAGTCGGTAAAACCGCTGTAATCGAGCGCGGCAATACGCTGTGGGTGTTCAGCCGCAGACCTGCCAGCGAAGTGAAAGACCTGAGCGAGCTGGAAGCAAACTATGACCTGGCCCGCCTGATCAAAGGCGAGGACTTCACACAGGAATTGACCGATGCTGGTGCTGCCATGGAAAATCATCTTGACCAGGGCGCCATGAACGCTTATAAGGCAAGCAAGGTCAAGCTTTCCAAGTAATTTTTCCCCTGCTATTTTGATGTAGTGCCGGGGGCGCTGCTTTTTGGCCTGCGCCCCCGGTATTGCTATATGCTATATATGGAACTATAATACTGGAACAGGAGAATCGTGTTATGAAAAAAGTCTTGCACAGCCTGCCTGCCAAGTTGCTTCTTGCGATGGTAGTGGGCATCCTTTTGGGCTTCGTTTTGCCCGAAAGCGTGATGGAAGTCATTGTTACGGCCAAGTACATTATGGGCCAGGTCATCACTTTCTGTGTGCCGCTCATCATTATAGGCTTTGTGGCACCTTCTATCACGCGGCTGGGCGCGCACGCTTCGCGTATGCTGGGCGTGGCGCTGGTTATTGCCTATACCTCCAGCGTATTGGCCGCTCTGCTCAGCGCCGGGGCTGGGTATGCGCTCATTCCTCATCTGAATATTGCGGATCAGGTCGAGGGCTTGAACACACTGCCCGAGGTCGTTTTTGAACTGAATATTCCCCAGATCATGCCCGTGATGAGTGCGCTGGTGCTCAGCGTGCTTGTGGGCCTGGCATCGGTCTGGACGAACAGCAAAACCATGATCCAACTTTTGCAGGAATTCCAGAACATCGTGCTCGAAATCGTACAGCGGGTCATTATTCCCATTCTGCCGTTCTTCATCGGCTGCACTTTCTGCTGCCTGAGCTGGGAGGGTTCCATCACGCGCCAGCTGCCGGTGTTCCTGAGTGTAATTGTGATTGTGATGATCGGGCACTTCCTGTGGATGACCGTGCTCTATGCCGTTGCCGGTGCTTATAGCGGCCATAACTCCTGGGAAATAGTTCGCCACTATGGGCCTGCCTACCTGACTGCCGTTGGCACCATGAGCAGTGCAGCAACTCTGGCTGTGGCGTTGCAGTGCGCCCGCAAGAGCAAGGTGCTGCGCAAGGATATGGTCAGCTTCGGCATTCCGCTGTTTGCGAATATCCATCTGTGCGGCAGCGTGCTGACCGAGGTATTCTTTGTGATGACCATCAGCAAGATTCTGTACGGCTCCATTCCCTCGGCGGGCACCATGGTACTGTTTTGCGTGCTGCTGGCTGTGTTTGCCATCGGCGCACCTGGCGTGCCCGGCGGCACGGTCATGGCAAGCTTGGGCCTGATCACGGGTGTTTTGGGCTTTACCGATACCGGCACGGCGTTGATGCTGGCCATCTTCGCCCTGCAGGATTCCTTCGGCACGGCCTGCAATGTAACGGGTGACGGCGCACTGACCCTGATCCTGACCGGCTACGCTGAAAAGCACCACATGGCCGAGCAAACCGAAACCGAAGTGCTGTAAATTCCCATTGATGGCTACTCCCCGCAGCCCCAAGGCAATTTTGCTTTGGGGCTGCTTTTTTATGCCTTTTACTTGACAGGCCTTGTGTGTTATGCTATGCTCTAACTGTACCAATTAGAATAATACAGTTAAGACAGTATAGTACTTTCAAAATTCTATGCAAAGGAGGGCCGATGGTTTGATCACACTGGATTATCAAAGCAAAGATCCCATCTATCTGCAAATCAAAAACCGCATTGCCGAGCTTGTGATGCTGGGCGTTTACCCGCCGGGCACACAGCTGCCCAGCGTGCGCAGCCTTGCCGGTGAGCTGGGCATCAACCCCAACACCATTCAAAAGGCTTATCAAGAGCTGGAAGCCGCCGGGATCACCTGCTCGGTTTCGGGCAAGGGCAGCTTTGTGGCCGAGGGCAACAGCGCCCGTGCGCTGATGCTGGCCAAGTGCCAGCAGGCCGTGCGCACCGCCGTGCAGCAGGCACGGCTGGCCGGGGCCGATCTACCAACGATTCTTGCATGGGTGCAGGAAGAATGCAACGAGGAGGGCTTACAGCCATGATCGAAATTCAAAACGCCACCAAGTGCTTCGGCGGCCTTGCCGCACTGGAACACCTGAATCTGCAAATCAAGCCCGGCTGCATCTATGGCCTGGTGGGCCCCAACGGCAGCGGAAAATCCACTTTGCTGCGCCTGATCTCGGGCGTATACCGCGCCGATGAGGGCCGGGTGCTGCTGGACGGCTCGCCCGCCTGGGAAAACCCCACCACCAAGGATAAGATCCTGTATCTGTCCGACGATCTGTATATTCCCCCCAAAAGCACCACCGAGGATCTGCTGAAATTCTACCGCACCATGTATTCGGGCTTTTCGGATATGCTGTGCGCCCAGCTGAAGGCGGTTTTCCCCATCGACACCACCCAGCGGCTGAGCAGCTTTTCCAAGGGAATGCGGCGGCAGGCGGCGCTTTTGGTTGCCCTGTCGTGCCGCCCGCAGTATCTGCTGCTGGACGAAGCCTTTGACGGGCTGGACCCTGTGATCCGCCTGCTGATCAAAAAGCTGCTGGCGCAGCAAATTGCTGACCGGGATATGACCGTGGTGATCACCAGCCACAATCTGCGCGAGCTGGAGGATCTGTGCGATCACATTGGCCTGCTGCACAAGGGCAGCGTGCTGTTTGAGCAGGAGCTGGACGAATTGAAATTCGGCCTGTGCAAGATCCAGGCCGTGTTCCGCGAAAAGATCGATTGGAGCCGCAGCGGGCTGAAGCTTTTGCAGGTGCAGCAAAAGGGCAGCATGGCAACGCTTTTGGTGCGCGGTGATGCCGAGGACACGCTGCGCACGGTGCAAGGCCTTGGGCCGGTGTTTGCCGAGGCCCTGCCCTTAACGCTGGAGGAAATTTTTATCGGAGAAATGGAGGCTGTGGGCTATGACTGCAAAAACATCCTGCAATAAAAACCGTTTTTGGGCTTTTCTTTGCGGCCTGATGCGCAAAAACCTTTCGCTGGCCGGGCTGATCCTCGGCATTGGCTTTGTGTGTATGCCCCTGCAGTATCTGCTTGGCGCATTTTCGTATGATGAGCTTGATCCCGCCTATTCCATGAGCGGCGTATTCGGGCTGGGCGAGCTGTTCACCTGGACTTCGATCTACCTTGTGCCGCTTTTGTGGGTGGCCGCTGCCGCGGTGGTGGGCCTGAGCCAAACGGCCTATATGCAAAACCGCCGGGCCGTGGATGTTTACCACAGCCTGCCCCTTACCCGAAAGCAGCTGCTGTGCGCCCATTATATGGCTGCCTTTTTCACCGTGGCCCTGCCCATGGCGCTGAACTACGGCGCAACGCTCTTGCTTTCGGCTGTGCGCCAAATGCGTTTTCCCACGGCGGAATTTGCCCCCGGGGCAGCCGGGTTCGGCCTTGCGCTGTGGCTGGTTTCGCTGGCGGGTATGCTCAGCGTGGCGTTTCTGGTTTCCACCCAAACCGGCAGCGTGTTTGACACGCTGATCTTTGCGGGCGTGCTGCTGTGTGCGCCGCTGTTCCTTTCCCTTGTGCACGAAATGATGTGCAATGAATTTCTGTACGGCCATGTCACGGGCCTGCCGCTGATTGTGGTGGCTCGTTTCAGCCCGCTCACGCTGGGCCTGACCGACTTTGCCACGTTTTTTTTCCTCGGCACAGACAGCGCCGTGCAGCTTCCCTGGTGGCTGTGCCCGCTGTGGGCCGTGCTTTCTGCGGCGATCCTTGCCGCCGCGTGCGCGCTTTATGTGCGCCGCCCCAGCGAGCGCGCCGAAGCCCCCTCGCGCACCGGTCTGCTGGCGCTGATCATTCGCGTTTTGGCCATGCTGATCCTGTGCCCCATCGGCGGTTATGTGTTTGCGTGCTCCATCCGCAGTGTGCCCACCCTTGGGCTGCTGCTGCTTGGCACAGCGCTTTGCGGCATTTTCGGATTTTTCATTCTGGAAACCATTTTGAATCGCGGCGCCAAAGGGCTTTTCAAGGCGTTTCCCCTGGGCCTTGCCTTAACGGCGATGGTCACGGGCTATATGGCGGCCATGTGTACGGGCGGCCTTGGCTATGAGAGCCGCCAGCCCGCCGCCGATACGATCGCCGATGTGATCGTGAACTTCCGCGGCCAGTTTGATTATACCGACCGATATGTTTACACCGGCCACAACACCACCTCGGATCTGTATGGCAATGTGACCCTGCAAAGCCCCGAAGCCATTCAGGCGGTTCTGCAGCTGCAGGCCGATGCCGTGGCCGAGCACCGGGCAAGCGGCCAGTTTTTGGCCAATTCCTACAACATCTCCGATTATCCCGATATCGACTGCAAAACTCTATCCATCACCTACACCCTGAAAAACGGCAAGTGCATTCAGCGCGATTACGGCGTGTGGCTCACCCCTGTGATCGTGCAGGATTATATTGCCCTTGCCGACTGTGCCGAAATGGATGCCGCCTGCAGCCCCCTGCTGAACATCAGCGACGCGGATTATTCCCTGATCCGTGCCGCAGGCGCTTTCAGCCTGGCCAATGAAACCATTTCTGATCCCGATGCCATTGCCAGCATTCTGGATGCCCTGCGCAGCGACACCGGCCGTTTGGGCCTCACTGGCCGACTGGACGAACACGCCCGCGTGCTGGCCACGCTGGAGCTGTGGCCCCCTCAGTTTCAAAGCGGCACGCCCAGCGGCAAGGAATTTCAGAGCACCTACACGGTGCAGGTTACCGAAAGCTTCCCTGATACCATCGCCGCGCTGCGCGCCCTTGGGCTGGGCGCGATCGTCAGCACCGACCCCCCTGCCCTTTCGCGGGTATGGCTTTGCGAGAGCGACTATTTCTGCTACTGCAGCTCGCAGCTGAACACCGTTTTTTCGGATTGGTATGACCAAAACTCCCTGCACAGCTTTATCGATACCGACAACCAGAACGGCTACCGCGCAAATTTCCCGCTGGCGCTTTCCGCCGATGAGTGTGACCTGCAATCCCTGTTTTCGCTGGGCAGACTGCGCACCAAAAAGCACGGCGATTACATGATCTGGATGATTTTTGAAGCCGAAGACGGCACCCTCAGCCTGCCCATGTGCGTGAGCGAAAAATCGCTGCAAGCCGCCGGCTACGGCGATCTGCCCGGCCGCATTGAGCAGCTGCAGGTGTAAAGCATTTTTCTATCATTGATGCACACGGCCCCGCCGCGGATCTTCCGCAGCGGGGCCGTGCCTTATTTTTGAGAATATTTTTGCAGATCCTGTTCCAGCACATACTGCCGGAATGCTTTTGCCTGCCCTGAAAGCGGGCGCGTGAGCAAATGCGTTAAATAATAGGTTCGCTGGGCGTCTTTCTCCTCCACAGGCACCAGTTCCACGCCATAAAAGCGCAGCGCATCGTTATAGGGCAGCAGTGCCAAGCCAAAGCCATTGCCCACCATGGCCGCAATGGCATGGTCCTCTTCCAGACGCATGGTCACCTTGGGGTATAGATCGTGCTTGCGAAACAGGTTTTCCATGTAATAGGTTTTGTCCACCGAAAAAATCATGGGATGTTCCGCCGCCTCGGCCAAGCTCACGCTTTTGCGCCGGGCCAGCTTGTGAGTTTTCGGGGCTACAAGGCACATTTGCCAACGATACACCGGCTCAAAGGCAATATCCGGCTGGTCGGCCATAAACGAGGAAAATCCAAGCTCGCTCACACCGCTGCGCAGGTTTTCCAAAATGCCGGGGGTACTGTCCTGCCGAAGCTGAAAAGCAATGTGTTTTTCCATATCCCGGTTGGTATAATCACGCACCAACGGCGGAATGATCGTAGCCGAAAGCCCAAAGGTGCTTGAAAGGCGTATCACCTGTTTTTGGGGGTCTGCCATTTCGCGCACAGCGGCTTCGGCGGTTTCAATTTCGCGCATCGCCGTGCGAATATGGCGGGCGAACTCCTGCCCGCACTCCGAAAGCGTAACCGTGCGCTTTGTGCGGTCAAACAGCGGCGCGCCCAGCTCTTCCTCCAAAGCGCTGATGCTGCGGCTGAGCGCAGGCTGCGAAATCCCCAGCTGTTCGGCGGCGTGCTGGTAATGCAATGTATACGACAGCCGATCAAAATATTTCAGTTGATTCAGATTCATAGGCCGCAAGCCCCTTTCCATCGTTTCTTTTATTATATCATTTTTGATATAAATAATCCACCCGCGATGCATTGATTCACTCGTGTACAAAAGCTACAATATAGGCAATCCAACCGGTAAATATCCCGGCTGGCGGCAGCTGTTGTTCAGAAAAAGTTTTGCATGATAAGGAAGTTAGGCTATGAAACATCTGTTTTCTCTGGTGCATCTGACCAACATTCACTGTCCGCCGCCACAACTGGTGTACACCGCTGCCAAGGCCGGGTACGATGCCGTGAGCATTCGCACCATTCCGCTGGGCCTTACCGGCGAAAAGCCCTACGATTTAGCCCATGACAAAGCGCTGCGCCGCGAAACACAGGCCGCGCTGCAGCAAACCGGTCTGCTTTATAAAGACACCGAGATCGCCCGCATTGCCGACGGCGTGGATGTGCGCGAGCACGAGCCCTATTTAGAGGCCGCCGCCGAAATGGGCGTGCAGCAGGTCACCACCAATATTTGGTCACCCGATAAAGATTTTTACACTGAGCAGTTTGCCCGCTTGTGTGAACTGTGCGCACAGTACGGCCTGCGCGTAAATATTGAATTCGTCACATGGGCCACTGTGGCCGATCTTCGTCAGGCCGCCGCCCTGATTCGCGCCGTAGGGTGCAGCAACGCAGGAATTTTGGTGGATGCGCTGCATTTCTATCGTTCGCGCGTTTCCTTACAGGAGCTGCGCCAATGCCCGGCCGATTGGTTTCACTGTGCGCACTTGTGTGACTGTGAAGCCCCCATTCCCACCGACCTTGAAAGCCTTGTCCATACAGGCCGGGCCGAGCGCCTTTATCCCGGTGAAGGCGCCGTGCCCATTGCCGATATGATCGATGCCATTCCGGGCAAAAACCTTCTGCTGGGTTTGGAAGTACCGCACGAAAAGCGCCTGCAGGAGTTTGGATTCGAAGAACACGCCCGCCGTGCCCTGCAGGCTGCCAAAAAGGCTTTGGGGGAACTCTGAACGCCCTGCCGCACCTCACCTCATTTCCATATTTTTGCCGCACCGGCCTGCAGGCCGGTGGCCGGGCACTTTGCAAAAGAAAGGAAGCGTTTTTTCTCATGGATCGTTTTGAAAATAAGATCGTTCTCATCACGGGTGCCGGTGATGTGGCCGGTGCCGCAGCCAAGCGCATGATGGCCGAGGGTGCCCGGATCGCCTTTGCCGATTTTTCGCAGCAGGCTTTGGATCAGGCTGCGGCCGATCTGCAGGCTGCCGGTTTTTCTGCCGAGCGCATTCTGTGTGTGCAGTGTGATGTACGCAGCATGGATTCCTGCCGCAATGCCGCAGAGGCCGTGCTGGAAAAATGGGGGCAGATCGACACGCTGCTGGCCACTGCCGGCATCACCTGCCACATGGACATTGAAGAAATGACCGAAAAGGATTGGCAGGATGTGGTGGATATCAACCTTACCGGCGTATACCACTCCTGCAAGGCTGTGGTGCCTGCCATGCGCAAACGCCACTATGGGCATATCGTGGTGATCTCTTCCATCGGCGGGCGCACAGGCCGCGATGTGGGTGTAAACTACGCCGCCACCAAAGCCGGTGTAAACGGCCTTGTGATCAATCTGGGCTATGTGCTTGGGCCGGACGGTATTACCGTAAACAGCGTAGCGCCCGGGCCGCTCAAGGGCAAAATGTTTGCCTCGATGGACCCCGAGCGCATCAAGGTGCTTTCCGGCGGAATCCGCCTGGGGCGCTTGGGCGAGCTGGATGACATTGCCGCCGCCGTGGCTTATATGGGCAGTGATGATGCTGCCTGGACCACCGGCGAAGTGCTGGATGTAAACGGCGGTCTGCAGTATTGAGCCTGTGCAGAATTTGTATTGCGAGCCGTAAGGATCGACTCTTGAAAAAGTTTTATTTTTCCCGAACAAGGAGGACAAACACCATGAAAAAACTGATTTCTGCTGTACTGGCCGGTTCCATGGCCATGTCTTTGGCTGCCTGCGGCGGTTCTGCCGCTTCCAGCCAGGCCCCTGCCGCCTCCGGCCCTGCCTCTGCTGCCTCTTCCGGCGGTTTTGATGCACTGGAGCCCGTAGAGCTGGTTTTGGCCGACTCTGCTGCCAAGGGCGCTGCCGGCCAGCTGTTTGACGAAGCCTTTGCCGCCAAGGTGGAGGAGATCACCGGCGGCCAGCTGACCATCGATCTGCACACCAACGGTGATCTGGGCAACGATGTTGACATTCTGCGCCAGATGCAGAGCGGTGATATCGATCTGGTGGGCTGCCAGATCGCCCCCATGGTATCGTTTATTCCCGAGCTGGCTGTGTTTGATTTGCCCATGGTTTTTGCCAAGTATGACGGCGACACCATTGACAAGGTGCTGAACGGCGAGGACAGCGCGGTTCGCCAGACGCTGAACGCTGCTTACGAAACCGCCGATCTGCATCTGCTGGGCTTTTTGCAGAACGCCACCTACCGCCTGACCACCTCGAACACCGACCTGCAGACTCTGGCCGACTTTAAGGGCCTGCAGATCCGCACCATGGAAAATGCCAACCACATGGCATTCTGGTCTGCCATTGGCGCACAGCCCACTCCCCTGGCATGGGCCGAAGTATACTTTGCACTGCAAAGCGGCACCATCACCGCCGAAGAAAATGCTTCCGACACGGTAAAGGGCGCCAACCTGAACGAGGTGCAGAAGTATCTTGCCAACACCAATCACATTCTGTACTGCAACCAGCTGTGCATCAACAACGATAAGTTCCAGAGCCTTGATCCCGCTTATCAGGCAGCCCTGCAGCAGGCCGCCAACGAAGCTATGGACGAAATGCGCCCGCAGCTGAAGAGCATTGACGAAACCAATCAGGCCGAGCTGGAAAAGGGCGGCATGACCGTTATCACCTACGACGATGCCTTCTTTGATGAAGTGCTGAATCTGGATGGCGTAAAGGCTTTGTATGCCAGCATCGATGAAAGCATCGGCGGCTTGGGCACCCAGCTGCAGGAGGGCCTGGCAAACGCCTGATGCACCTCTGACGAAATTTCTGTTCCCATCTCAACTTGTGTGATTTCTCCTAATCTTCCGCTTGAGAACCCCCGGTGTTTTTGCAAGGCACCGGGGGCTTTCTTGTGTCTTGTTCGCCCTTGTACATCGTGCTATAATGACAGCATACAAGCCAGAAAAGGGAGGTGCCGCCCATCATGCCGAAACCCCAGTCGCAGGCCCAATGGCAAGAGCAAATGGCCCGCCGCATTTTAGAAGTGGTGCGCAGTGAGCTGTATCTTGAGCTGCGATTTTTAAACCCGGTGCTGTCGGCGCTGCCGTGGCAATGCGCCGAAAACGGCACCGCACTGTATACCGATGGCCTTTCGCTGCGCTTTTTGCCGCCGCACATCATTGAGCTGTGGCAGCACAACCGCAAGGCGCTCAGCCGCGCCTATCTGCACACTGTGTTTCACTGCCTGTTCCGGCATTTGTGGCTGCGCGGTGCGCGCAACAAAGACCTTTGGGGCCTTGCGTGCGATATTGCCGTGGAGTATTCGCTGGACCATCTGGGCGTTGCCAGCCTTTCGCGCCCCCTCAGCTGGACGCGCACCCAGCTGTATGAGCAGCTTCGCGCCGCCGGGCCTGTGGCCGCCGGGCCCATCTATCGGCATTTGGCGCTGCACTGCACCCCCGAGCAGCTGCAAAAGCTGTTCCGCGAATTTTTTGTGGACGAGCACGGCCTTTGGCCGGGCGAAAAGCCCCTGGCCCCGCCCATGGTTTCAGCCGGGCAGGATTGGGAAAAACGCGGGCGGCAGGTGGAATCCGAGCAGCAGCGCCAGCAAAGCGAGGCCGGGCAAAGCGGCAAGGCGCTTTCGGCCCAGATCAAGGCCGGGCAAAGCCGCCGCAGCTACCGCGATTTTCTGCGCCGCTTTGCCGTGCTGCGGGAAGAGCCTCACCTTGACCCGGATTCCTTTGATCTGGGCTTTTACAGCTACGGCCTGCAGGTGTATGGCAATATGCCGCTTTTAGAGCCGCTGGAAACGCGCGAATCCACCAAGATTCACGATCTTGTGATCGTGCTGGACACCAGCCAGTCCACCAGCGGTGAACTGGTGAAGGGGTTTCTCACCGAAACCTTTACGCTGCTGCGTTCCACCGGCAGCTTTTTCAGCCGCTGCCGCCTGCGCATTCTGCAATGTGACGATGCCGTGCGGCAGGACACCGCCCTGCAAAGCCCCGACGAGCTGGACGCCTATCTGCACAGCTTTACGCTGTTGGGCGGCGGCGGAACCGATTTTCGCCCTGCCTTTTGCCATGTAGACCGGCTGGTGGCTGCCGGGCAGATGGCCCTGCCCCGGGGGCTTTTGTATTTTACCGACGGCAAGGGCATCTTTCCCGAAAAGCCGCCCAAATACGACACCGCCTTTCTGTTTTTGGGCGAGGGCCCCGAAACGCCGCCCTGGGCCATGCGCCTTGTGCTGGACAGTGAGGAATTTGCCCCCGCCCCTCCGCCAAACACCCCCTTTTGGGAGGATGACTGGCAGCCGGACGAACATATTATGTGAGGATAAGAGGAACAGCCTATGAATATCAAACGCGCCAAGGAAGAGATCAAAAACACGCTGCGCGCCTACCTGCAAAAGGACGAGCTGGGCGAATATGTGATTCCGCCCCTGCGCCAGCGCCCCATTTTGCTGATGGGCCCTCCGGGCATTGGAAAAACCCAGATCATGGAGCAGGTGGCCCGCGAATGCGGCGTGGGGCTGGTTTCCTACACCATCACCCACCACACCCGCCAAAGCGCCGTGGGCCTGCCCTTTATCCGCCAAAAGCACTATGCTGGGGCCGACCGCAGCGTGACCGAATACACCATGAGCGAGATCATTGCCAGCGTGTACCAGAAGATCGAGGATACCGGCCTGCAGGAGGGTATTCTGTTTATTGACGAGATCAACTGCGTAAGCGAAACGCTGGCCCCCACCATGCTGCAGTTTTTGCAATGCAAAACCTTTGGCAACCAGCCCGTGCCCGAGGGCTGGCTGATCGCCGCCGCAGGCAACCCGCCCGAATACAACCGCAGTGTGCGTGATTTTGATATCGTCACGCTGGACCGTGTGCGCCGCATGGATCTTGAGCCCGATCTGCCCGTGTGGCGCGAATATGCCCGTGCCCAGCAGATCCACCCGGCGATCCTTGCCTATCTGGAGCTTCGGCCCAAGCATTTTTACTCCATCACCGCCGATGTGGGCGGCCCCAAATTTGTCACCGCCCGCGGCTGGGAGGATCTTTCGGTGCTGCTGTTCAGCTACGAAAGCCTTGGCATTGCCGTGGACGAGGGCACGGTGGGCCAGTATTTGCAGGACGAGGAGATCGCGCGCGATTTTGCCGCCTATCTGGATCTGTATGCCAAATACCGCGATGATTACGGCGTGGAAAACATTTTTGCGGGCGAGGTTTCCCCCACGGTATACCAGCGCGTGCTGAAAGCCGGTTTTGATGAGCGCATCAGCCTTGTCAGCCTGCTGATCAGCGGCCTGAACGCCCGCTTTGCCGCCGCACACGATCAGGATTCCATCACCGATGATTGCTATGCCCTGCTCAAAAGCTTCCGCACCGCTCTGGATGCTGCGCCGGATGCCGAGGCCTGCTATCACTCGCTGGTTTCGGCCTACGCCGAAAAGCTTTCGCATGATCGCGCCGCCGGGCTGCTGACCCGCCGCCAGATCGCCGCCGGTTCCCATGCGGCTGCCCTGATGAAGGACTGGCAGAGCCTTTTGGGAAACGGCGAGCCCTTTGCCGCGGTGCGTGTGGGCTTTAATGCGCAGGTGCGCCGCCGCGAGGAATCGGTGGGGCAGGCCAGCGAGGCACTGGAGCATTGCTTTGACTTTATGGAAAAGGCGTTCCCGGCCGGGCAGGAGCTTGTGGTGTTTGTGACCGAGCTCACGCTGGGCGAGGACAGTATGCGCTTTATTCGTGAAAACGGCTGCGACCGCTATTATCACTACAGCCAGTCGCTGCTTTTGGACAGCCGCAAGGCCGCCATTGATAAAGACCTAGGCGACGATGCCGCCCGCCAGGAGGATTTTTACACCGAGCTGTAAAACAGCACAAAAAAGCTCCCGCCAAAGCCATAGGCTTTGGCGGGAGAATTTTTTATCTCATGCAGTTTTTTGTCGTTCAGTCCATGCCTCAGGCAGCCGTTTTTTTGCGGCCCAGCAGCTGCAGCACGACCATAGCGGCCAGAATGCCCACGCCGATCAGGTCGGTCACGGCACCGGGGATCAGCATGGCCAGGCCGCCTGCTGCCAGCAGAATGCGCTCAAGGGCATTCAGATTGCGCAGCATATATCCTTCCAGTGCGCTGGCAATGGCGATCATGCCGGCAAAGCTGGTGATGATGATCAGCACCACATCGATCGGTGTGGTATCAATAAACAGCATGGCGGGGTTCATGCAGAAGATATAGGGCACCAGGAAAGCCGCAATGGCCAAACGGGTGGCGTTGAATGCGGTTTTCATGGGGTCGCTCTTGGCAATGGCCGAGCCTGCATAGGCAGCCAGTGCCACGGGCGGGGTGATATCGGCCACGATGCCGAAGTAGAACACGAACATATTGGCGCAGATGGCGTTCAGGTGCATGCCGGTGGTCAGAATCGGCGCGCAGGTGGTGGCCATGATGATATAGTTGGCGGTGGTGGGAACGCCCATGCCCAGCAGAATGCAGCAAAGCATGGTGAGCACCAGAGCGATCATCAGCTGGCCGTTGGCAATGCCCACAATGGCGCTGATAAAGATCTGGCCAAGGCCGGTCATGGTGACAACGCCTGCAATGATGCCGGCAATGCCGCAGGCCACGGCAATGCTCAGGGTGTTGCGGGCACCGGCTTCCAGCGCTTTGATAAGGCCCTGCAGATCCATGCGGTGTTCTTTATCCACCATGCTCACGGCAATGCACAGAAGGGTGGCAATAATGGCGCTGCGGCTCATGGTGAAGCCGCGAACGATCATAACCACCAGCACCACCAGGGGCAAAAGCAGATAGAACTTGGGCAGCAGGTTTTTAAACTTGGGCAGGCTTTCGCGGGGCAGTCCGCGCAGTCCCAAACGCTTTGCGCGGAAATGCACCATCAGGAAAATGCCGCCAAAGTACAAAATAGCGGGCAGAATGGCGCGCACAACGATATCGGCATAAGGCACACCCACGATCTCGGCCATCAGGAAGGCCGCCGCACCCATGATAGGGGGCATGATCTGGCCGCCGGTAGAGCTGGCAGCTTCCACCGCACCGGCAAACTCGCCGGGATAGCCGGTTTTCTTCATCATGGGAATGGTCACCGAGCCGGTGGTAACGGTGTTGCCCACCGAAGAACCGGAAACCATGCCGCACAGTGCCGAGGAGATAACGGCCACCTTTGCAGGGCCGCCGGTAGAGCTGCCCGCCAAAGCGTTGGCGCAGGAAATAAAGAAGTCGGCAATGCCGGTGGCTTCCAGAAAAGCGCCGAAAATAACAAACAGAACAATGTAGGTGCTGCACACGCCCACGGGAGTGCCGATCACGCCGGTGGTGGTGTAGAACAGGTTATAGATCACGATGCGCAGGCTCTTGCCCGCACCCAAAAAGGCATAGGCCACAAAGCAGCCTGCCACCACCAGAATGGGAATGCCGGTAACCCGGCGGCAGCACTCGGCCAGAATCAGAATGCCGATGATGCCCAAAACCTGCTCAAGCTGGCTGATACGAGTGGCGTGGTTGATGATGGTGCGGTAGTTGAATACATAATAAAAGAAACAGCCGCTGCCCATCAGGGCCAGAATGATATCATAGATGGGAACATGGTTCACCTTTTGCTTCATGCCCTTTTTGATGGGGAACAAAAGGAACACAAACAAAACCACAATGCCCAGAAACAGCGGGCGGCGAATGCGCTCGTCCCACACGGCAAACAGGTTCATGTAGATCATGAACAGCGAGAATGCCGCCAGCAGCAGCTGGATCGCTTTTGCGGGCTTTCCCTCCCACGGGCGCGTGTTGGATTCGCGGTCATACTTTTTCATAATGGCGTCCACATCGGCCTGCGTGCCCACATCGGCAGCCTGGCTTTCGGTGACGACATTGGTTTTTTTCTCGTCCAACGCTAATTCCTCCTTTTTTCCTTAGGCAGCACCGCACACTTCCCGCCTGACGGCTCAAGCACCGCTCCGGCGGCTGCGGCACTCAGAATGATGCGGTATTGCCCTTACTGCCTGCCCAAAGCCCATTGCTCCAAGATATGCTTGGTCCCCGGGGCAGGCCTTTATCCATTCAGCGGGGTCCCGCTGGAATGTTCAAAACCAGAAATGCTCGCAGTGAAAGCTCACCACGGCATTTTTTCCGCACAGATCCCGCAGACTGATCTGCTCGCCGCCGTTCACCACCAGCCAGTGGTCCGACACGGTGCCCACAATGTATTGCAGGTGATCCATGCGTTTGTGGAATCCGGTCACGATCATGCTTCCGTCGTCGCCGTAGGTCAGTTCCTGCCCCGGTTCGATCTCGGTCTGTACACCGGCGCCAAAGCCGTAGTAGATCGTTTTTTCCACATAAATTTGGTGATCTTGGATCTGATAACAATCGGTAAGCGGGCTTTTATTCACCGAATGAATAAACTCCACGCTGAACCATTCGCCGTTTTGTATGGGATAGCGGGCATACAGCTCTCCGTTTGTATCGCGCAGCGTTAAATACCATCCGCTGCGGCTCCATACCAAAAAGGCGGCTGCAACCGCCAGGAGCGTGATTGCAGCCGCCGCAAGTATTGCTTTTTTGCCGGGGCGCAGCTGATCAGTCAACCTTGATGCCCTGCTCAGCGTAGTACTTGGCAGCACCGCTGTGGAAAGGCACGCTCATGCCCTTAACGGCATCCTCGAGGTTCAGCAGCTCAAACTTTGCATGGCCTGCTGCCAGCTCGGGCTGGTTGTCAAACAGGGCCTTGGTCAGCTCGTAAACAGCATCCTCGGAAACACTGTTGGAAGCGATCAGAGTAGCGCGAACGGAAACGGTGGTGGCATCCTCGTCCAGACCGGTGTAGGTGCCTGCGGGGATCACAGTTTCGGTGTAGAAGTTGTAGGTGCTCTGCAGCTTGGCAATATGCTCAGCATCCAGCTGAACCAGGCTTACAGGCTTGCTGGTGGCCAGGTCAACAACGGCGGTGGTGGGTGCGCCTGCAACCACGAATGCAGCGTCGATCTTGCCATCCTTCAGGCTGTCGGCAGAATCGCCAAAGCCTGCGTTTACAACCTTGATATCGCTGAAGCTCAGATCATAAGCCTCCAGAACCTGCTTTGCGTTGAACTCAACGCCGGAGCCTGCATCGCCAACGGAAACGGTTTTGCCCTTCAGGTCAGCCACCGTCTTGATGCTGGGATCGCAGGTGATGATCTGCACGGTCTCATCGTACAGGCCGGCGATCACAGAAAAGCTTTCGATCTTGCCCACATCCTCAAACAGGTCGGTGCCGGTGTAGGCATAATACATAACGTCGTTCTGCACGGTGGCCAGCTGAGAAACGCCATCGTCCACATCCAGAATGTTTGCCTTGGAAGCGCCGGTAGAGGTAACGGTCAGGTTCGATTTTTCCAGCTTGTCGTTCAGCACGGTGGACATCACGCCGCCCACTGCATAGTAGGTGCCGGTGGTGCCGCCGGTGCCCAAAACAAGCTGCTCTTTATCACCGGTTGCTGCAGGTGCAGGTGCTGCTGTGGAAGCAGCGCCGGAAGCTGCGGATGCAGCGGGTGCAGCAGAAGAAGCGGTGGAACCGCCGCAGGCTGCCAAAGAGGTTGCCATTGCGCCGGCGAGTGCAAGTGCTACAAACTTTTTCATGGTGATCTACCTCATTTCCTCATTTATGGATTTTTGTACCGCAGCATTGCGCCGCGGAACCCTCATACTCCACGCGGGAAATCACAGAACCTACCGTGTGGTCTGGTTTTATTATAGCGTGTTCCCCACGCAGTTACAAGAGGGAAAGTTTATTTTTTTAATTTTTACCCTTTTTATTCTCCAAAGTTTTTAAATTCTATTTGTGTAAACCGCTGATTCGGTTTATTTTATTCGACAAATTATGCCTTTTGTGTAAAAGCGTGAAACTCAGTCCACCGGCCACTCCCCAGCGGTTTCGGCCAGTGCTGCCGCCTCGGCGGCTTCGGCCTCCTCGTCGCCAATGTCTGCACTTACGAATCCTGCTTCCTCCTCCGGTGCGGCTGCGGCGGCCTCCTCCCCCTGCTGCAGCGCGGCCTCGGCCATGGTTTGCCGGGCCGACTCCACGCCCGTCACCTCGCCGCCGGGCTGCGTGAGCAGATACACCCCCACCGGCTTTTCCTTATACAGCAGCAGCACGCCGTAGGTCTGCCCCTCTGCGCCGGAAAGTGCCGGGCACAGCAGAGTCCATTTTTCCACCTTGCGCCCTTTGTATTTTTCCAGGCTCAGCCCGCTTTCGGCGATCACGCCGTTAAAGGCGCGAAAGCTATCGTCCCATTTGCGGGGGATCTTCACGCGGTCGGCTGCTGCCGTGGTCACATCCACCTCCATGCCCAGCCCCGTAAAATACTCGGCCATTTCCTGTACCGAGCCAATGCGCGCCTGCGCAGATGCCCCGGTGGTCACGGTGCCGCCGCCCAGCCGGTCGGCTGCCGCCAGCACCCCCGCAATACACGCCATACAGGCGATGGCCGCCCCTGCCCGGCGCAAAGCGTTTTTTCCCATGGTAAGCACAAACATATCCTGCCTCCTGTTCCGGCAGGGCCAGCCTGCCGATGGTTACATGATCCGTTATATGCTATGCATTTTTTCTTGCCCCCATGCCCCCCGAGGGAGTAAAATAAAGGCAGCAGCACCCCAAACGCTGCAATTTTCACATTTTTCCCATGATTGTGTGCTATCATCACAAAATTAAATCCTGCGCTGGCCCGCACAGCGCTGCGCCGAAATATACAATTTGTATTATATAAGGAGGATATACACTATGGCCACCATTCTGATCGTTGACGATGAGCAGCGCATTCGCGAACTGATCCGCGAGCATCTGGAATTTGCCGGCTTCACCTGCCGCGAAGCAAGTGATGGCAGCGCCGCCCTGACCGCCCTTGGCTCTGAAGGGGCTGACCTGGTGATTTTGGATATTATGATGCCTTTTATGGACGGCATGACCTGCCTGCGCGAAATGCGCGCACGCCATATCCAAACCCCCGTGATCATGCTCACCGCCCGCGGCGAGGAATATGACAAGCTTGCCGGGCTGGAATGCGGTGCCGATGACTATGTGGTAAAGCCCTTCAGCCCGCGTGAGCTTGTGGCCCGGGTAAAGGCCGTGCTTTCCCGCACCATGCCCAAGCCCACCGAAAGCGGCGACCGATTTGTGTTCGGCAAGCTGAGCATCGACACCGCCAGCCACACCGTGCATGTGGCCGGAAAAGAAGTGGCGCTCACCCCCAAAGAGTTTGATCTGCTGGTGTATCTGGCCACCAACAAGGGGCTGGCGCTGAGCCGCGAAAAGATTTTGCAGAATGTGTGGCATTATGACTATTTTGTCGAGGACCGCACCGTGGACACCCATGTAAAGATGCTGCGCAGCCATTTGGGCGAATGCCGCGGCTATATCACCACCGTGTGGGGCATCGGTTATAAGTTTGACCCCAACGCCGAGGCCGAATAAGGAAGCGCACTATGTCTACTCCACTGTACCGCCGCACCCCGGCCGCCGAGCGCAGGCTCAGTATGCGCGCCCGCCTTACCGTGTTTTTGTGCGGCATGACCGCTCTTATTCTTTTGCTGGTGTGGGGGCTCACCACCTTTCTTCTGCAGCCCCGCTACAATCGCTTTATCCGCACCCAGCTGAGCCAAAAGGCCGACACTCTGGTGAGCATGATCGATTCCTCGCCCGAGCCCATCAGCGAGCGCACCTTCTGGAAATTAAAGCTCAACCCGGAATTCTGGGAGCAGGTGAACACCGCCATGAACGACGGCACGCTGGATGTGACCAACACCTGCGTGGAGGTGAGCGATGTCAGCCTGCAATATGTAAACTATGCCGAAAACCTGTATCCCTGCCTTGTACACGAAAATCGCCCCGCCGTGGGCTGGAGCACCAGCAATCTGACCGACCGCGACACCGATGTGGCCGTGAAGCTGCGCGAGGCCGTGTTTGACAAGGGCGAGCTGTATGAGATCGTAAGCACCAGCAGCGATGCCGCCCAGATGGTGGTGGGCCGCCTGAGCGCCGACAAGCAGTATGCCGTGCTGGTAAGCACCAACCTGCATCAGATCCGCATTGCGGGCATGGTGATGAACCAGCTTCTGCCGGTCATTCTGGGGCTGGTGCTTCTGATAAGCCTGGCGGCCAGCATCTGGTTCGGCGATTGGTTCACCCAGCCCATCAGCGAGCTTTCCGCCGCTGCACGCCGCATTGCCAAGGGCGATTACTCCGCCCGCGTAAGCCGCTCCGGACAGGACGAAATGGGCCAGCTGGCACAGGATTTCAACCACATGGCCGCCGAGGTGGAGCGCACCAGCCAGCTGCAGCAGGAGCTTTTGGCCAATGTGAGCCATGATCTTCGCACCCCGCTGACCCTGATCAAGGGCTATGCGGAAACCATTCGCGACCTGACCGGCAACAGCGCCGAGCGCCGCAATGCCCAGCTGGGCATTATCATTGACGAAACCAACCGCCTGAGCGGCCTTGTAAACAGCGTGATGGAGCTCAGCCGCGTGCGCAGCGGCAGCCAGAAGCCCCAGCTGGTGGAATTTGATATGGCCCAGCTGTGCAGCGAGGTGGCCGAGCGCTACGAGGCCGTGTGCGCGCAAAACGGCTGGACACTGGAGGTGCAGGCCGACGATGTGTGCCCCGTGCAGGCCGACCCTGCCATGATGGAGCGCGTTTTGCACAATCTTTTGGGCAACGCCAGCCATCACCTGGGTGCCGACGGCTGGTTTGCCGTGCGCTGCTTGCCCACCCCCGGGGGCTGCCGCGTAGAAGTGCAGGACCATGGCCCCGGCATTGCCGCCGACGATCTGCCCCGCATTTTTGACCGCTATTACCGCAGCCGCAGCGACAGCGGCAAAACCGGCACCGGGCTGGGGCTTTCCATCACCAAGGCCATTCTGCAAAGCCACGGCGCCGATTTCGGCGTGGACAGCACCTTGGGCCACGGCGCTACCTTCTGGTTCGTTCTTTTCTCCCCCGCCGCCAAGCCTGCCGCAAAGCTGCCCGCCCCTGGCAAGGGCGGCGCGCCCTCGTGAGCGCACCGCGCAAAGCTTGGTCAATACCGCATAATTCTAAGTGCTGATACGGTGAGCGAGGTGCGGCAGATGCTAAGCCAAAAGCGCAGATAATGCTTTGTGCATTATCGAGCATTTTGTGGGCGCAGATGCCGTGCCGCAGCCGCCGGAGCGGTGCTTAAGCCGTAAGGCGGGAATTGTGCGGTGTTGCTTAGGCTTATTGGCGGCTTTGGGCCAGCTCGTTGATGCGATTTATCATGGCATCGGTGGTTTGTCCGGTGCCCACAGGCTGCAGAATCTTGCGGTTCACCCCGTGAAAATCCGTGCCGCCTGTAAGGATCAGGCCATACTGCTGCGCCGTTTGCAGAATTTCGGCACGGTCCTTGGGGGTGTTGCGCGGGTGATCCAGCTCAATGCCGTCCAACAGGCCCTCGGCAGCCAGCTCTTTCATCAGTTCAATGTTGTTGTATACCCCCGGATGCGCCAGCACCACAACGCCGCCGCACTGCCGCCCCAGCTGCAAAAGCTCGCGGCAATCGGGATAACTGAATCGAAAACTGATGCCGCCCTCCTGAACCGGGCGAAACAGCTGCTTGTATACGCTGCCGTACACGCCGTCGGCCAGGCCGTATTCCATCAAGGCGCGCATCACATAGGCCTTGTACAGTGCGCCCTCGCTGTTTTGGGCATAGGCCATGGCATCCTCGCGGCGAAACTGCGGGCAGCGCTGCTGCAAAAGCTGCATACTTTGCTCCAGCGCATTTCTTCGGCGTTGGGCCATTCGGTCACAGTGGGCCTGCAGCGCTTCACACTCACGCGGCCAGTAGCACAGAATATGCACCTTGCTGCCACGCGCATTGTCGTAGCCCGAAAGCTCCATGCCCGGGATCAGGCGAACGCCGTTTAGCTGCGGATGTGCATAGCCAAAGCGCACGCTCGCCATGGAATCGTGGTCGGTGATGGCAAGCGTGTTCATTTTTGCCGCTGCTGCCAAACGCGGCAGCCATTCGGCCGGGCAGGAGCCATCGGAAAAATTGGTGTGTGTATGCAGATCACCCGGCATAGGCTTTCCCCCTCTCCCAGCTTTACACAGATACTATTTTAGTATAGCATATCTCCAACCGATTTGAAAACCCCCGCCGGTGGTAAAATTCGGCAAAAAAATGCCGCTGCCCCCAAAAAGCGGAAGCAGCAGCATGGTTTGGGTGCAGGCGATCAGGGCCACAGCTCGGCAGCCATGACATCCAGCACGGCATCGTCGCCGGGGTGCAGGGCCGAATTGATCTTCAGCGAGGTGGGCAGCCAGGTAATGTTTTTGCTGTTCTCAAACATTGCCTTCATCTGGCGGGCCGAAGTGGGGGCCCACGAGCCGTTTTCCATCAGTGCCAATGTGCGGTTCTGATAGCCGCGCTCGGTAAGCGATTCAATAAAAGCGCGCATGGTGGGGAAAACTGCGCCGTTATAGGTCACACTGGCCAGCACCAGCTTGCTGTAGCGGAACGCATCCTCCACACATTCAGCCCAATCGGCGCGGGCGAGATCGGCCAAAACCACCTTGGGGCAGCCCCGGTCGGTCAGCTTTTGTGCCAGCTTTTCGGCGGCCTCGCGGGTGTGACCATAAATAGTGGCATAGGCGATCATCACGCCCTCGGTTTCGGGCTGATAGGCCGCCCATGTGCTGTATTGCTGCAGATAGTGGCTCAGATCGCCCGTAAGCACCGGGCCGTGCAGCGGGCAGATGGTTTGAATGTCCAGCTGAGCAGCCTTGGCCAGTGCTTTTTGCACCTGCAGGCCGTATTTGCCCACAATGCCAAAGTAATACCGGCGCGCCTCACAGTCCCACTCGTCGTCCTCGGTGTCCAGTGCGCCGAATTTGCCGAAAGCATCGGCGCTGAACAGCACCTTGTCGGCAGCATCATAGGTAAACATCACCTCGGGCCAATGAACGAGCGGTGCAAACACAAACTGCAGGGTGTGCCGGCCCAGAGTCAGGGTTTCCCCATCGGCTACTTCTTTTTTGCAGCCTTCCAGCGGCAGCGCATAAAAATTCTGCAGCATGGTGAAGGCGCGCGCATTGGCAACCACTGCTGCCTGCGGATATTCGCGCATAAATGCGGCAATGCCTGCAGAATGGTCCGGCTCCATGTGCTGCACGATCAGATAGTCCGGTGTGCGGCCCTGCAAAGCAGCCTGCAGGTTTTGCAGCCACTGCTCCACAAAGTTTCCCTCTACGGTATCCATCACCGCGATCTGATCGTCCAAGATCACATAAGAATTGTACGCCATGCCCTCAGGCACAATGTACTGGCCCTCAAAAAGATCGATCTCGTGATCGTTTACACCAATATACCGAATGTCCTTTGTGATCTGCATAAATAACACTCTCCCATCGTTTTGAAAAAGCGCTGTATGCCCTGTGCCACAGCGCCGCATGAATCATTTCGCTGACTTTATCATAACACTTATAAGGTATAAAATCAAGCTTTCTGATAATTATTACTAATTTCTTGTGGATATATTTAGTAATAATTCCTATTTACAGGATGAATGTTTTTTGCTATACTATAGTCACAGCAAAACACTGATCCGCCGCAAAAAGCGGCGCACCCATAAAACTTTGGCATGGAGGAAATGAATATGAAGGTTTATATCTGTGAGCACTGCGGCAACATGGCAGAATTGATTCAGGACAAGGGCGTGCCCATGCACTGCTGCGGCCAGCCCATGACCCAGCTGATCCCCGGCACCTCCGATGGTGCAGCCGACAAGCACGTGCCCGTTTACTCCGTAAACGGCAGTGAAGTACAGGTGGTCGTGGGTTCGGTGGAGCATCCGATGGTGGAGGTTCATCACATTGAATGGATCGCCGTGGAAACCGCAAACGGCATTTACCGCAAATCCCTGCAGCCCGGCCAGCCCCCCAAGGCCAGCTTTGTGCTGAGCGAGGGCGAAGCGGTGCAGAGCGTATATGCCTACTGCAACCTGCACGGCCTGTGGAAGGCATAAAAGCATAACGATGTTATCAAAAACGCGAGGCTTCCCACCCGGAATGCCTCGCGTTTTGCTTTTATGTTTTTTATGTGCTGTATTGCCTTAGGGCAACACAGCACAATTCCCGCCTGAGGGCTTAAGCACCGCTGCCGCGGCTGCGAAGCACAATCTGCTTTGCAAAAATGCTCGATCATACACAAAGTATAATCTGCGCTTTTTGCTTAGCAGCTTGCACTTCTCGCTCGCTGTATCGGCACTTAGAATTATGCGGTTTTGCCCTTAGAACTCGATTTCTTCCAGGCGCAGCAGCGAAAGGATGTAAATTTCCAGAGCCTCCAGCATTCTGCGCCAATCCGCACCCTCGTTGGCACCGTGGATGGGGCCTGCAAACGAAGGCAGCGGCTCGTCGTTATGCTCGGGGCCAAAGCTCACGGCCAGCGGGAAGTGGCGTGCGTAGGTGCCGCCGCCGATGGTGAAGGGCTTTTTGCCTTCGCCTGTCACCTCGTTATAGGTGTCGATCAGCGTTTCAATGGCGGGGTGGTCCGGTTCAATGTAGAACGGTTCCTCGCAGAACACCTCGCCCAGCTGGAAGCAGTCACCGAAAGCAGCGGCAAAGCCCTGCTCCAGCTTTTTCTGATCCATGGTAGTGGGATAGCGGATATCCACGCTCTGGGAAAGAATGCCGTTCTCAAAGCGCACCATGCCGCCCACCAGCGTGAGCGGGGTAAAGCAGCCGTCGCTGGCTGCCATGCCAATGGCGCTGCCGTCGGTGCTGGCGTGCAGCTTGTGCATTGCCTGCAGGCAGGCCAGCTCGGCACCCTCAAACAGGCCGCTCTGCAGCAGGCAGTCGGTCACCACGCCAATAGCGTTGCGGGTGCCTGCAGGCAGGCTGGCGTGGCCGCTGATGCCCTGTCCGCGCACCCATGTGCGGTCCGGCCCATCGGCTTCCAGCGTGATATGCTCCATCGCAGAAAAAGCGCTGATGGGAGCAGCCACCAGTGCGGCGGCACGGTCCGGCACGGCATTTTTAGCCACGCCGCCCTCAAACTGCAGCAGCTTGCCCGAAAGCTTTTCCGAGTACAGCATCCCCTGGAAAATGCCCTTTTCACCGTTGCACACCGGGAACTCTGCATCCGGCGTGAAGCAGAACACAGGCATCTTGCAGTTTTTCACAAAGTATTCCACATCCAGCATACCGGTTTCCTCGTTGGCACCCATCAGCACGCGAATGGGATAGCGCAGTGCGCCTGCCTGCTCACGCAGATATTTGAGCGCATACAGGCACAGCAGCACGGGGCCCTTATCGTCCAGCACGCCGCGGCCCAGCACCCAGCCATCCTTCTGGCGCAGGGTGAACGGGTCAGCATCCCAGCCGTTACCGGCGGGAACCACATCCAGATGTCCGATCACACCCAGATATTTTTCCGTTTCCTTGCCGGGCAGCTCGGCCCAGCCGATATAGCCCTTTTCGTTGTGTACGGCAAGGCCCAGCTCGGTGCTGATGGCCAGTGCCTCGTCCAGTGCGGCCTTGGGGGCAGCGCCGAAGGGTGCATCGGGCTCGGCTTCGCCCTGCGTGCTGGGGATCGCCACCAGGCGAGCCAGATCGCGCAGGATATCGGCTTCATTTGCGCGGATGAAGTCCTGAATTTTCTTTCTTTCCTGAGTAACCATGATTTTTCTCCTTCTGTACAGGCAGATGTTTTCCGCCTTGGGGGCTGCAGTGCTTTACCGGCACGGCACGGCACGGCCCCGCAGCCCTCTTTTGTACAAATCGTTTGATTTTTACAGTATACCCTATTTTCTTTAACTAATAAAGTCTTTTTTTCTTGCAAGGCGTTTGCAAAAGCGCTATACTGAAAAGCGTTTTATGTTTCCTGCCCCGTTTTGCGGGCGTTTGCATGGAAAGGATGGAGAGTTTTGAAGTATTTAAAACAGCTTTTGATCATTCTTGGAATTTCGTTTTTGGGCGAACTTCTGAAGTATTTTTTGCCGCTGCCGATCCCTGCCAGCATTTACGGCATGGTGATCCTGTTTGCGCTGCTGCTCAGCGGTGCGCTGCCGCTTTCGGCTGTGCGTGAAACCGGCAATCTTTTGGTGGTGGTGATGCCCGTAATGTTCATTCCCGCCGGGGTGGGGCTGATGGCCAGCTGGGATATTCTGCGCCCGCTGCTGCTGCCCGTGGTGGTGATCACCGTGGCCGTGCTGGTGATCGTAATGGCGGTAAGCGGCCTTACCGCCCAGCATATTTTGCTGCACAGCAGCCCGAAAGAAGGTGCCCGCCATGAATGAGCTGTTTTTGTCCTCGATGTACGCGGGCACGGTGCTGAGCCTTGCCGCCTATATGGTGGGTGTATGGCTTAAAAAGCAGTTCCGTTCGCCGCTGCTCAACCCGCTGCTGGTGGCCATTTTGATCACCATTGCCGTGCTGCTGGCCGGGCGCGTGAACTATGAGGTATACGATGCCAGCGCCAAAACCCTGAGCTGGTTCCTCACCCCGGCCACGGTGTGTCTGGCAATTCCCCTGTATGAGAATTTCCGGCTGCTGTTAAAGCATCTGCAGGCCGTTTTGCTGGGCATCGTATCCGGCGTTTTCACCAGTCTGGCTTCCGTGCTGGCGCTGAGCGCCGTGATGCATCTTTCGCATCAGGAATATGTAACTATGCTGCCCAAATCCATCACCACTGCCATCGGCATGGGCGTTTCGCAGGAGCTGGGCGGCCATGTGACCATTACCGTGGCCACCATTGTGATCACGGGCGTTTTGGGCAATATGCTGGCCGAGCCGCTGTTTCGGCTGTTTCGCATCACCGAGCCCATTGCCAAGGGCGTGGCCCTGGGCACCGCCGCCCACGCCATCGGCACAGCCAAAGCGATGGAGCTGGGCGAAGTGGAGGGCGCTATGGGCAGCCTTTCCATCGCCGTGGCCGGAATTTTGACCGTGTGCCTTTCGCCGGTGTTTGCGGCGATCCTGTAACACGCTATGGACAAACGCCCGGCTTTTATGCTACACTGATCCCAATCATTGCAGCGGAGGGCGTTTTTATGCTGGATCTTTGTTTTTATGCGCTGGCACTGGCTGCCGGAATTTATTTTATGTGGCGCGGGCAAGAGCTTTGCTCGTTTCGCGGCAAGCATATCGAGCCCATCAAATCGGTGACCCGCAGCCCCGAGGCTGCCCGGGAGTTTGCCCAAAAACAGGGCTTTGTGGTGCGCGGTATGGGCTTTTTTATGGCGCTGTACTCCCTTCTCAGCTTTTTCTGGGGCGGCCTTTGGGGCGAATTGTTCGGAATGCTGTGTCTGGGCGTGGCGCTGTTCCACTTTTTCTTTATCTTCACCTTAAACAGCCGCTACACCGGCGATTCCAAAACCAAGTGGTAAAAACCGCAAACAGCAGAAAGCGCAGAGCCCTAATGGTCGGTGTTTGTAAGGCAGCGAACAGGGCTGTTGCAAAATAAAATGCGATAGCAACTTGCACAAAGAAATAGTGCAAAAGCAGAAACCCGGAGCTATTTTTGAGCCATTTTGGCCCTGAAAAGGTTCCGGGTTTTGTGCATATTTTTTTCAGAGAGCTATTTTTCAACAGCTCCGTTCTTGTAGTTTATCCGGCCATATGATAATATGGAGCCGAACAGACCTGCAAACCGGAATTTGTAAAGGAGATATACGACATGAAGAAAGTCTGCTTAGCGGTTTTGCCAGCTTTAACAATAGTGTTAGAATTATTACCCTTGGGAGCAGTTTGTATTTTTGCAACATCTCCAACAGAAAGAGTAAAAGAAACATTCTCATACTTTAGCCTTACACCGTTTGGTTATGCAAATTTTGCTCCACTTATTACAGCCACACTTACTGTTGCCATCTTCTTACTTTCATTGTTTTCATTGAAGAAGAAAGGTGTTCTCAAAGCATTGTTTGTCCTTTCCATTATTACAGTAGTTATTTCTCTTTTGCCATTGATGTATGGCTTAAACTACTATACCCTTGTAGGAGCCTTTATAACAGTAACACTTGTAATAGAAAGTATTTTGGCTAAGATACAACAAAAGTAAAGCGATAACTTCCAGTTTGTCGAACAGATAACAAGGGCTCAATTCTATACACCGTTCGGTGTAGTGCATTACGCGCGGCACTTGGCTCTCCCTTTGGGAGAGCTGTCGGCGCAGCCGACTGAGAGGGAAAACCATGGCCATACCAAAGGACAACAGTCAACTGGAAAACGCCCGGCGGTTACGCAGTGAGATGACACCCCACGAACGAAAGCTATGGTATCTTTTCCTCCGCAAATATCCGGTGAAGATTTATAAGCAGCGAATCATCGGGAGATTTATCGTAGACTTTTATTGTGCTTCTGCCAAGTTAGTTATCGAATTGGATGGTTCTCAACACTATGAGCCTCAGGGGATGGCCTATGATTCTGAGCGTTCCGCATTTTTGACAGCGCTTGGATTGGAGGTTCTGCGTTTTTCCAACCGAGATGTTGATATGAATTTTCGCGGCGTGTGCACACAAATTGATATTACCATTCAAAACCGCCTGTAAGACCCTCTCAGTCACCTTCGGTGACAGCTCTCCCAAAGGGAGAGCCAAGGGGGCTAGCTGCAACTGTGCCATATGTCATAATCGCATAAAGAAACGGAGCGTATCCGCACTGATACGCTCCGTTAACTGTCTTACGAACATCCCGCTAAGGCCCTGCGCTTTTTTGTCAGCCGATCAGCTTTTCGGGATCAAGATAGGTTTTCCCCTGCTTGATTTCCAGATGCAGGTGTGCGCCGTCGCCCTGTTCCGATTCCACGGTGCCCACGGTTCCCAGTGCCTGCCCTGCCGAAACGGCATCATCCATTCCCACCGCCGGTTCCGCGGAAAGCCCGCAATAGCGCCACACGCGGCCTTCCTCATCCGTAATTTCCACCACGGTGCCAAAGGTGCCGCTGTTTTTCAGCCCGGTCACCTTGCCGCCTGTGCTGGCCGTGACTGCCGCGCCCTGCTGGCAGGCAATGTCGGTGCCGTTGTGGGTGCGCCAGTCTTTTAAGGTTTTGTTATACACCAGCTCGTCGCCGCTCATGCTTTGGCTCACGCTTCCCTGCACCGGCCAGCCATAGCCCAAAGCCGGTACGCCGGATGCCTCGGCAGCGGGCTCGGGGGCGGGCTGCAGCTCAGCAGGCTCACGCACCGAATGCTGCTGCGGCAGGGCTTCGCTGGACGCACCCGGGATCGGCACATTCTGCTGCTTTTGCTCCACGGGGCGCGTGGCCGGTTCGGGGGCAAGCTCAGGGGCAGGCTCTTCGATCTGCTGCTGCGGCAAAAGTGATGGATCTTTGATGCTGATACGGCTCACCATGGTGCGTATGGCCCACACACTGGTGAGCGCCGCCGCCAGAATACAGCCCAGCAGGGCAAAATAAAAGCCTTTTTCGCGCATAAATTCCTTGAAGCTGCTCATGGTTTTCTTCCCTTCTCTGGTTTTGGCCGTGCTGTGCAGATTTTGGGCACGGCCTTTTGATTTTCGGGTGCGCAGGCAGCCCCGCGCATCGGTTCTTTTGAAATATTGTGAGCCGCTTGGCCGCCGATTATACACCGGGCCGAAAACCGCAGAAATTTTATCAAAAACCTATTGATTTTTTGCCGGGCGCATATTATAATGGGTTTTCAAAGTAAAGGGATTATTTTGGGCAAAAGAGATTTGTTTTGCACGATCTTTTGCAGCTTTCACACAGCAGAGCTTGCCCATATCATAAAAGAAGCAGCATCTGCAGAATTTTTCAAAAAATTTTGCAGGTGCTTTTTTATTAGGCATAAGCTCCCGCAAGAAAACGGAAAATATCCGAGAAAGGAAGTGTTCCCATGGGTTACATTGCCGGTATCGGCGGCGCAAATGTGGATATCCACGGCCAAAGCCTGGCCCCCATCATCATGCGCGATTCCAACCCCGGTAAGCTGCACACCAGCATGGGCGGCGTGGTTCGCAATGTGCTGGAAAACTGTGCGCGCCTGGGGCTGAAAACCCAGCTGGCCAGCGCTGTGGGGGATGATGATTACGGCGTTATGCTTCGCCGCAGCTGTGAAAGGCTGGGCATCGGCACCGACTGCCTGTTTACGCGCCCGGGCCAGAACAGCAGCTGTTATATCAGCATTATGGACGGCGCAGGCGATATGCTGGTGGCCATGAGCGATATGCGCATTATGAAAACCATGGACGGCAGCTTTGTGGAAAACAGTCTGGAAATGCTGAACGGGGCCGATCTGGTGGCCTGTGACGGCAATTTGAGCCCTGAGGCCATTGCCGCGCTCACCGAGCTTTGCAAAAAGCCCCTCTACCTTGACCCTGTTTCCACCACATGGGCGCAAAATCTCAAGCCGTGGCTGGGCAGCTTTGACACCATCAAGCCCAACCGCATGGAAATGGAAGTTCTGGCCGACATGAGCATTCGCACCGAAAGCGATCTGCAGGCTGCCTGCCAAAAGGTGCGCAGCATGGGCGTGCGCCAGCTGTTTGTAAGCCTTGGGGCAGACGGCATTTATTATCAGGGCCCTGCCGGTGAGCTGCGCGGCCGCAGCCACGATTTCACCCGCATGACCAACGCCACCGGCGCAGGCGATGCCACCATGGCAGGCATCATCTATGCCACCGCCAACGGCTTTGGCCTGAAGGAAACCATGGATTTTGCGCTGGGCTGCGGCATTGTTGCCGTGAGCAGCAGCGACACGATCAACCCGGATATGAGCGTTTCTACCGTTTATCAAAATGTAAAGGAGTTTGTATTATGATGGATCTCAAGAAGTATATGGATATCACCCCCGAAATCGCCGAGGCTGTTGCCGCCGGTAAGCCCGTTGTGGCACTGGAGAGCACCATTCTGAGCCACGGTATGCCCTACCCCCAGAACTATGAGTTTGCAAAGGGCGTGGAGAAGATCATCCGCGACCAGGGCGCTATTCCTGCTACCATGGCTGTGATCAACGGCCGCATGAAGGCTGGCCTGACCGAGGAAGAGCTGCTGCTCATGTGTGAAAACAAGGACAATCATGTGGCTAAGCTGAGCCGCCGCGACTTGCCCATCGCCATTGCTATGGGCAAGACCGGTGCTACCACCGTGGCTACCACCATGATTCTGGCTAACCTGGCCGGCATCAAGATCTTTGCTACCGGCGGCATTGGCGGTGTGCATCGCGGCGCTGAAAAGACCATGGATATTTCTGCTGACCTGCAGGAACTGGCTCACACCCCCGTGGCTGTTGTGTGCGCAGGCGCTAAGATGATCCTGGACATCGGCCTGACTCTGGAGTACCTCGAGACCATGGGCGTGCCCGTGCTGGGTATGCAGACTGAGGACTTCCCCAGCTTCTACTGCCGCAAGAGCGGTTTCAAGGTAGACTACGCTGCCCAGAGCGCTGCTGAGGTGGCCCAGATCGCACACACCAAGTGGGCTTGCGACCTGCAGGGCGGTATGCTGATCGGCAACCCCGTGCCCGAAGAGTACGCTATGGACTACGACTACATGAGCAAGGTCATTGACGAGGCTCTGGAAGATGCCAAGGCAGCCGGCATTCACGGCAAGGCCACCACTCCCTTCCTGCTGGCTAAGATTGTTGAGCTGACCGGCGGCGACAGCCTGAAAACCAACATTCAGCTGGCCTACAACAACGCCCGCTGCGCCGCACAGATCGCCGTAGAGCTTTCCAAGCTGGGCTGATCCTTTTTCAAAATCCGGTTCCGGCCGGGGCACGGGGCAAACGCTCTGCGCCCCGGCCGGGCTTTTTAACGGCTGAATTTTTGTGCAAAGAAAGGCGTTGATGCATTTGTATTCCGTGCTTTGGCTGTTTTTTGCCTATTCGTTTTTAGGCTGGGTTCTGGAAACCGTGATGGCCGCGATGAACCGCCGCCAGTTTGTCAACCGCGGTGTTCTCACCGGGCCTGTGTGTGTTCGCTATGGCATCTTTCTGGTTTTCTGCACACGGTTTGGCCATGAACTGAAGGAAAGCTGGTTCTTTTTGTTCATTGGCTGCGCTGTGCTGGGCGGCTTTTGGGAATGGTTCAGCGGCCGCCTGCTGGAAAAGCTGTACCACCGCAAATGGTGGGATTATTCCGGCCGCAAATACCAGATCGACGGTTATGTGAGCCTGCGCTCGGCCGCTGCGTGCGGCGTGGTGGGCACACTGGCCGTACACTTTGTCAGCCCGGTGCTGCTGCGCACCCAGCTTTGGCTGCCGGCCGGAGTGCGGCACATTCTTTTGTGGTGCAGCATGGCGGTGCTTTGGCTGGATATTCTTTGGAATCTATGCACCATTTTGGGCCTGCCGCAGCGGCTGCCCCGGGCCGAAACCGTTCACAACCGGCTGGGGCACCTTACACTACGCCTGACGCATGCGATCGTTCGCTTTACCGAAAGTCGTTTGCAGCACTCCTACCCCATTTTGAAAAAAGCCGCCGCGAAGCGCCGCACCGAAACCGGGGTGTTTGCGCCCGGGTGCTGCTTTTCCAAGCTGTTCTGGCTGTTTGTGATCGGGGCTTTTCTGGGCGATATCACCGAAACCATTTTCTGCCGCGTTCGCGCAGGCGTGTGGATGAGCCGCAGCAGTCTGGTGTGGGGGCCCTTCAGCATTGTATGGGGGTTGGCCATTGCCATGGCCACGCTGCTTTTGTATAACTACCGCGACCGGTCAGACGGTTTTCTGTTTGCGTTCGGCACGGTGCTGGGCGGCGTGTATGAGTATGTGTGCAGTGTGGCCACCGAGATTGCTTTTGGGCAGGTTTTCTGGGATTACAGCGCGCTCCCGTTTAATCTGGGCGGGCGCATCAATCTGCTGTACTGCTTTTTCTGGGGCATTGCGGCGGTGGTGTGGCTCAAGGTGCTGTTTCCGCCCATCTCGGCGCTGATCGAAAAGATCCCGCCCAAAGCCGGGCGGCCCCTCACCGTGCTGCTGGTGGTGTTTATGGCTGCGAATATCACGGTTTCCAGTCTGGCGCTTTACCGCAGCAGCACCCGTGCACAGGGCCAGCCTGCGCAAAGTGGCATCGAGATCTGGCTGGATGCACATTACAGCGATGATGTGATGGCCAAAATCTACCCCAACGCCATTTCTGTGAATAAGAGCTAAGGCAACACCGCATCATTCTAAGTGCCGATGCGGCGAGCGAGAAGTGCAAGTTGCTAAGCAAAAAGCGCAGATAATACTTTGTGTATTATCGAGCATTTTTGCAACGCAGATTGTGCTTCGCAGCCGCGGCAGCGGTGCTTAAGCCGTCAGGCGGGAATTGTGCGGTGTTGCCCTAAGGCAAGGCCGTATTTTTACACAAAAAACAAGCCGATGAAGCGCACGCTGCGTGCTGCCTTCATCGGCTTGTCTGGTTTTTAGGTGCCGCTGCACCTTTTTTGCCCTGCGGGCGAAAGCAGTGGCTTAGTATCTTGCCGGGGCCTGCAAAATGGCATCGGGGCCCTGGGCGTATTTGGCGGCAAGCTCTGCGCCGTCGGTGGTGTAGGTGTACTCATAGAACACATTAAAGGCATCATTGCCGCGCAGTGTGGGGTAACGATCGTCCTTTTCGCGCACATACAGGGTGCGGGTGCGGGTTTGCCCGGGCTGCCAGTCAAAAATGGAAGTGCCGAATTCCTCGCTGTTTTCGGCCCCTGCCAGCGTGAGCATGGTGGCCTGAAAATCATCGTGCGAAATGGGGGCCGTATTCAGCTGCATTTCATCGTGGTGTTCCCCGGCCTGCTTGATAAAATAGATCGGCTGCAGGCCAGCATACTGGGCATGGCCATGGTCTGCCGTGATGATAATGGTGCTGGAATCGTAAAGCCCCAGCTCCTTCAGGCGCTCAAGATAATCCTTTACAATGGTAAAGCAGCCCTTTACCGCCTGATCCGGCCCGGCCTCGGCAATATAGGTGCCGTCCGGTGCGGTGGTGTAGGGGCCGTGTACACCGAACAGATGCTGCACCATAAATTCCTTTTTTACGGACTGGTTCACGGTAAGCCCCTGCTCTTTTAAGGCCGCATAAAAATCGGTGTTGCTTTCAATCGAAACCTTGGTTTCGGGATAATCCACCACATCCGAAAACTCGGTGCTGAGCACCTCAAAGCCGGGCTTGCACACATAGGGCAGGTAGCGATAAGCCGACAGTTTTTCCAAAAGGCCCAGCAGGCGGCCGGTTTGCACCGTGCGGGGCACATTTTGCACATTGTCAAAATGCCCGGCCAAATTTTCCGCTGTGCCGTAGTTATACAGATCCGGCGAATACAGCTCACACGCATAGCCTGCTGCGTGCATTTGGCTGTAAAAATCATTGGTGCGATCGGAATGCCAGGCATCCTTGAGCCATTGTTCCCAGCTGGAAGCCGAGAAATCAAAGGGCACGCCTGTGAGCATATGGCTCATGGAGGGAAATGTGGTGTAGTAGCAGCAGTCGGCGTTGGTGTAGCGCGTAAAATCCTGCAAGCCCTCCAGCAGATCGGGATACAGCCACTCGGCGGGCTCCAGATGCTCATTGCTGACGGTATCCAGCACAAACACTATGATGTTTTGCTGCGAGGCAACCTTGAACTGGTTTTCACCGCTCACCTGCTTTTCGCTGCTCACGGAGGGGTGCGGCGTGAATGCCAGCGATACAACGGCCACCAGCTGAATGGCGCACAAAAACGCCGGTATGGCCATGCACAGGGTGTTCCACTGCTTTTTCAAAAGCAGGCTCAGGGCCACCGCTGCGGCCAGGATCACCAGCCACACCGCCGCGTTCACCGCCGGGTAAGTGCCCAATGTGTCCCAGCGCATGGCGCTGCCGTCGGCTTCGCTGAGCTTGGTGTTGAAAAACATATTCTGCGCATAGGAGGCCACGCCGAAGCCCAGCACCAAAGCGCTTGCCGGGCGAAATGCCCGCCCCGGCACCAAGGCCAGCACCGCGCTGCCCAAAAGCCACGCCAGCACGGCAGCGCCCAAAAGCGGCAGCACAAAATCACCCAAACCAAAACGGAATTCGGATGCATTGCCGAAATAAATTTCCAGCGGCCCCAGAATGCCATACGAGATCACCGGCAGCAGCACCGGCAAAAGGGCGTGTTTGAATCGCTGTTTATAATTCATACAGTTCCTCCGGATCGGAAAAGTTATTTTTATAAGCAGGGCATACCGTTCCGGGGCGCAAAAGCCGCGCACAAGCGCCATGCTCCGCTTATAAAAACTACTTTTAAATAGAAAAGGGCTGCTGCACAACGCAGCAGCCCTTTGGGTTTGAAGCAGATTCCGCTTAGCTCAGAGCAGCGGTGATGATAGCCATCTTGTACACTTCGTCAGCATCGCAGCCACGGCTCAGGTCGTTGATGGGTGCGTTCAGGCCCTGCAGAATGGGGCCGTAAGCAGCGCAGTTGCCCAGACGCTGTGCGATCTTATAGCCGATGTTGCCGGCGTTGATGTTGGGGAAGATGAAGGTGTTGGCCTGGCCAGCAACCTCGCCGCCCACATGCTTGGTTTCAGCAACGGTGGGGTTCACAGCTGCGTCAAACTGCAGCTCGCCGTCCACCTTCAGGAAGGGTGCAGCTTCCTTGATCTTGGCGGTGGCGTTTGCCATCTTGGTAACGGTATCGCCCTTGCCGGAGCCCTTGGTGGAGTAGCTCAGCATGGCCACACGGGGGTGAATGCCAAAGATCTCAGCGGTCTTTGCGGTTTCCACAGCGATCTCAACCAGCTCGTCCTCGTTGGGGTCGATGTTGATGGCGCAGTCGCCCATGGCCAGACGAACATCGCCGCCCACGAACTCATGTACCAGAATAAAGCAAGAGCTTACGATCTTGTTGCCGGGCTTGGTTTTGATCAGCTGCAGAGCGGGGCGAACGGTGTCAGCGGTGGAGTAGGTTGCGCCGCCCAGCAGGCAGTCAGCCTTGCCCAGCTTTACCAGCATGGTGCCGAAGTAGTTGCCTTTCAGCAGGGACTCCTTGCACTGCTCAGCAGTCATCTTGCCCTTGCGCAGCTCTACCATGGTGTTCACCATTTCGTCCATGCCCTCGTAGGTTTCGGGGTCCACGATCTCGGCACCGTCGATACGGCAGCCATAGGAGTTAGCAGCCTCTTTTACGGCCTCCACATTGCCGACCAGCACAACATTCATGATGTGGCTGCCCAGCAGACGGCTGGTAGCCTCCAGAATGCGGCGATCAGTGCCTTCGGTGAAAACGATGGTGCGGGACTCTTCCTTCAGCTTGGAAATCAGGCCGTCAAACATGCTCATAATTATTTTCCTCCAATAATTTCTCTCATAGATCCGGCAGCCGATGCGGCACACCGCCCGAATGGGGGCAGGCATACTTTTGGGCCGCCTACTCTATCTTATTTTAGCACACCGGCGCAAAACTTCAAGACAGTATCTGCAATTTCTGCTATAATGATCTCAAATGATTTTGGGAGAGTGTTCGTTATGGATATTTCCGAGCTGCAAACCGATTGCCTGCAATGCCGCCGATGCCCTCTTTGTGCCGAGCGCCGCCATGTGGTGTTTGGCCAGGGCGTGCCGAATGCCGAGGTGCTGTTTATCGGCGAGGGCCCCGGCGCACAGGAGGATGAACAGGGCCTGCCCTTTGTGGGGCGCAGCGGCCAGCTGCTGGACCGCTATCTGTATGCCATTGATCTTGACCGCAGCAAAAATATTTATATTGCCAACATTGTAAAATGCCGCCCGCCGCAAAACCGCGATCCCCTGCCCGAGGAAAGCAGCGCCTGTATGCCGTGGCTTGAGGAGCAGATCCGCCTCATCGACCCTAAGATCATCGTGTGTTTGGGGCGTGTGGCCGCCAAGCAGATGATGGACCCGGATATTTCGATCATGCGCCAGCACGGTGAATTTATCCAAAAAGACGGGCGCTGGTATATGGCCACGCTGCACCCTGCCGCCCTTTTGCGCAACCCTGCAGCCAAGCCCGATGCCTTTGGCGATTTTGTGGCGCTTCGGCAAAAAATTCGTGAAGTGTGCCGGCACACCTACTGATCCTTCGGGCCTGATTTTTCTTCTTGTTCCTGTTCCGGCTCTGCCAGCGCATAGGCCGCGCAGGCACAAAAGCACACCATGATCCCCAGCACCGCACCGATCTGCATACCCTCACATTCCTTTCCCAGCGATTGCTTGCCCTTTTACTATAGCCCTGTGCGGGTGCGAGGCAAAAAGAAAAGTGACAGCTTTTTTGCCTTATGCATAGCATGGCGCAAAGGAAAGGGGGCAAACAGTGATGAAACAGGCAGATTTCTTTTTGGGGGCGCTTTCGCCCAAAGGCTTTAACGGGTATTTTTCGCAGCTGGCCCAAGTGCCGGGAATGCAGATGTTCCTTTTGCAAAGCGGCCCGGGGTGCGGCAAAAGCACTTTTATGCGCCGCATAGCCGAAGCCGCCCCGTGGGACAGAGTGCTGATTCACTGCTCCTCTGACCCGGACAGCTTGGACGGCGTGATATTTCCGGCGCAGAAAATTGCACTGGTGGATGCCACCGCGCCGCATATCCTCAACCCCAAAGCGCCCGGCGCCAGTGAGCGGGTGATCAGTTTGTATCACACGCTGAATAACGAAGTGCTGCAGCAAAATCAGGCAAAGGTGTTTGCACTTTTGCGCCGGTATTCCTGCCAGCAGGACCGTGCTGCGCGCTGTTTGGCGGCAGCCGCTGCGCTGTTGACGGACCGCCGCCGGGCTGCCGCCTGCTGCACGGATTTTGACCGTGTGTGTGTGCTGGCCGGGCAGCTGAGCCGCCGTTATCTGCCAAAGCTGTCAACGCCCGGCAGCGAACAAATATACCTGCTGAGCGCCGTTACGCCCAAAGGCATTTTACCCCTGCGGGACTCTGTGCGCACGCTGGCGGGCAAGCAGATCGTGGTGCTGCAGGATGAATACGGCGCAGTGAGCCGCCTTGTGCTGGAAAAGCTGCGGGAAGAAGCCCTGCGCAAGGGGCATCGGATCATCAGCTGCCCCTGCCCGCTTTCCCCTGAGGAAAAGCTGGACCATCTGCTTCTGCCCGATCTGGGCCTTGCTTTTGTAACCGACAACAGCTGGCACCCCATGGAGTTTCCGGGCGCGCGCCGTATTCGCTGCCGCCGCTTTGCGGACCGTGCCTTGCTGGCGGCCTGCCGTGTGCGCCTTGGGTTTGACAAACGGGCGGCCCGCTCGCTGCTGGAGGAAACCAGCGCCGCCCAGCGGGATGCCGCGCAGATTCACAGCGAATTGGAGGCCTGCTACCACCCATGCGTGGATTTTGCTGAGGTGGAAAAGGTTTGGCAGCGCACCGCCGCACAGCTTGGCCTGTGCAGCGAAGGCGCTAAGCCCAGCCCCGCCGCACCGTGATACAAAAGAAAAACCGGCCCGGGCAGCAAGTGAAAAGCTGCCCGGGCCGGTTTTATAGTTCAGGGGAATGCCGCATCATTCTAAGTGCCGCAGCCGCCGGGGCGGTGCCTGCGATGCAGCGCTGCCTTAGTTTACCTCATAGTCGCCGTCTGCCGTGCAGCGAAGCTGTGCCGCATACAGTGCCTTGATGGCATTCAGCAGATGCAGGGTGTCCCGGTTGCCGCCGGTTTCATAGGGCGAATGCATGGCCAGCTGCGCTAAGCCGATATCCACCGTGTTCAGCGCCACATGGCTGCCCGAAATGTTGCCCAGCGTAGAGCCGCCCAGCACATCCGAACGGTTGACAAAGGTTTGCACCGGCACGCCTGCCCCTGCGCAGATGGCCTTGAACAGCCCTGCCGAAACGGCATCGGTGGTGTATTTCTGGTTGGCGCTGTACTTGATCACAACGCCGCCGTTCATAACAGGGTGATTGGTTTTATCCGCCTTTTCCGGGTGATTGGGGTGAATGGCGTGGCCGTTATCGGCCGATGCCATCAGGCTGGCGGCCAGCATACGGCGCTTTTCGCCTGCACCTGCCCCCAGCTCCTCACAGATGCGCTCGATCACTTCCTGCATAAAGGTGGAGCCTGCGCCCTGCTTGGTGGTGCTGCCCACTTCCTCGTTGTCAAAAATCGCACACAGGGGGATCATGTGTTTGTTTTCGGTTTCGCAGATCGCCTTGGTGCAGGCCCATGCGCACTGCAGATCGTCCAGCTTGGGGCTGGAGATAAATTCGTTTTCTGCGCCCCAAACGCTGCCCTGCTGGCGCAGATACAAAAACAGATCGCTTGCCAGCAGCTGCTCCGGCTGTACCCCTGCCGCCTCGGCGATCAGGTTTTTCAGCGTTCCGGCGCTGGAGGCCTGGCCGTAAACCGGCAGCATATCGATTTGCGGGTTCAGGGCGCGGCCATCGTTCATGCCGCGATCCATGTGGATCGCCATGTGGGGAATCAGCAAAAGATCCCGATCGATGTTCACAAGGCGGGTAAACACACGGCTGCCCTGCTGCACGCTCACACGGCCTGCAACGGAAAGCGGGCGGTCCATCCACGGCTCCAGAATGGCGCCGCCGTATTTTTCCACATTCAGGCGCACATAGTTTTGGTCGCTCAGCTCTGCGATATCCTTCAGCTTCATGGTGGGGGCATCGCTGTGGGCTGCGGCGATCATAAAGCCCGTGGGCTTTTCCGGCGGCATACGAAACGCCATCACGGCCGAGCCGTTGCGCGTAACATAATAGCCCTTGCCGGGCTGCAGCTTCCACGCATCGCTTTCCTGCAATGCGATAAAGCCTGCCTGCTCCAGCATTTTTGCCAGTTCGCTGACTGCATGAAAGCAGCTGGGCGAACGCTGCACGAAATCCATCATTTCGCGCGAAACAATTTCATACATTATACTTTTTCCTTTCCTGCCAGCTGGCTGGCCAGTTCAGTGAGCACATCCACCATGCACTCCATATCCTCCAGGGGAATAAACTCGTAGCGGCTGTGATAGTTGGCACCGCCCGTAGACAAGTTGGGGCAGGGCAGGCCGGCAAGGCTCAGGCGAGCGCCGTCGGTGCCGCCGCGAATGGGCTGCACCCGGGGCTCTACGCCGCAGGCTTCAAAAGCGGCCTTGGCTGCCTCCACCACTTCCATGTGCTGGTCGATCACACTGCGCATATTAAAGTACTGATCCTTGATGGAAACCGTGATGGCCTTGCAGTTCCAGCGGCGGTTCACTTCGTCGGCAGCATTCATCAGCCAGTTCTTCTGTGCCTGGAACTTGGCGGCGTCGTGCTCACGCAGGGCAATTTTCATCATGCAATGCTCCACATCGCCCTGCATACCCATCAGGTGATAGAAGCCCTCGTAGCCCTCGGTCAGCGCGGGCTGATCGCGGCCCGGCAGCAGGGACTGCAATTCGCACGCCAGCACACAGGCATTGATCATTTTGCCCTTGGCTGCGCCGGGGTGGATGCTGCGGCCCGCAATTTCAATGGTTGCCGTGGCAGCGTTGAAGTTTTCGTATTCCAGCTCGCCCAGGGGGCCGCCGTCCACCGTGAAGGCCAGATCGGCGCCGAATTTCTGAATATCAAAATAGCGCGTGCCGCCGCTGATCTCCTCGTCCGGCGTAAAGGCAATGCGGATCTTGCCGTGTGCGGGGGCATCGGGCTGCATCAGGCGCTCGGCCAGGGTGATGATCTCGGCCACGCCGGACTTATCATCTGCCCCCAGCAGGGTGGTGCCGTCGGTCACGATCAGGGTTTTGCCAATGAAATTTTCAAGATACGGAAAATCCTCTGCCTTCATGGTGATCGACTCATTCAGCGCAATATCGCCGCCCTGATATTTTACCAGACGGGGGCGAATGTTGGCGCCGCTCACGGCGTTGCTGGTGTCCAGATGCGCCACAAGCCCCAGCACGGGCCCGCCCTTGCGGTTAGCGGGAACGGTGGCGGTCACATAGCCGTATTCATCCTGCGCAGCATCCGAAAGGCCGATCTCCATCAGCTCCTTCACCAAGCGGCGGCCAAGCTCCAGCTGGCCGGGCGTGGAGGGATAGTTTGTGCTTGCCTCGTTGGAGGTGGTTTCCACGCTCACATATTCCAAAAAGCGATCCAGTACGTTTTTCATAATATACCTCGCATATCCTCTATGCAACAAAATCAAAATATTTTTTAGGCAAACCCGCATCATTCTAAGTGCCGATGCAGCAAGCGAGAAGTGCAGGCTGCTAAGCAAAAAGCGCAGGTAATACTGGGTGTATGATCGAGCATTTTTGCAAAGCAAATTGTGCTTCGCAGCCGCGGCAGCGGTGCTTAAGCCGTCAGGCGGGAATTGTGCGGGGTTGCCTTTACAGAAAAAGCCCGGCTCCCGCCCTGTTCCGTGTGCAGGTTCGGGTGCCGGGGCTTTTCTTGCGCAATGCAATTTTATAGGGAGAAAAAGGGAAAGAAATCGTTGTTATTCGGCAGCAGCGGGGGCGGGCTTTTTTTCCACCTTGCCGTACATCAGCTTGCCGATGCCCACGATCACATAGCAGCCCAGCGTGTACAGAATGCCGAACATCAGCATTTGCATACCCGTGCCGCGCACCAGCAGTGCGTACATGATGGGCGTGGTGATGATCTCAATGGCCTGACGGATCGCATACGACAGCGAGTAGTCGGTCATAACAGGGGTTTCAAAGTCGGGGTCACAGATTTTGAGCAGGGTAACACCGGTCATCATAACGCCGGTGTTGATGCCGAAGCTCAGAATGCCGCGCTCAAAGGGAAAGCTGTCGGGCATAAGCCACTGGAACATTTTAACGGTGGTGAAATACACCAGCACAAAGCCCAGAGCGCTGATGAGCAGAATGGGCAGCATGTAGGCCATCACGGCACGGATGGGCATACTTGCAATGGCAGCGGTGATGGACAGATCGGCCAGAACGCCGCTGATGTGGTTTTTCACCTTGGCGTCGATGAGCCACTGCAGGCCCAGACGGTCAATGATAAAGTTGACGGCATACATGAGCAGCAGCGCGTAGGGCCAAACGGGAATATCCTTGAGGCCGATCACATTGTACTGCACAAACAGGCCGCGCAGCCAGTAGGCAATGCCGCAGTCAACCAGGATCACAGCTAGATGAACGGTGATGGTTTCGATCGAAGAACCGGTTGTGGTTTCACGGCCCAGGCTTGCCTGGTCGCTGATGTCACGGGTAAAGCCGAGGGTGCTCTTTTCGGGCAGCACAGCGGCGTCCTTCAAAATAGCGGTCTGGCCCTTGCGGGAAGCGTGGTTGATGATGAACACGCCCAGCAGAATGCCGCCCAGCAGGCCGATGGTTGCAAAGGTGGTCACAACGCCCTGAGCCAGTTCCCAGTGCTCTACGCCGCCCTCCTGCAGAATGCCGCCGATGGCACCGGCCATGCTGTGGCCGCCGTTAAAGCCCTGGCAGATTTCGTAGCCGAAGTTGTTGTAGAAGTTCAGCTTGGGAATAAAGGCCATCAGCAAAAGCGGAATGCCCACGCCCAGGATCACCTGGAAGCCGAATGCGCCGCTGGCGATGCCGCTGACCATGGTGATCTTGGCGATCTCTTTGCGGCCTGCGCCCTTGGTTTTTTCTCTGTTGCGGAAGTTGCCCAAGGGGATGCTGGCGAACATGGGGACCACCAGAATACCGGCCAGCAGGGCCCATGTGCTGGACCAATCCTCAGAGATCACCTGAATACCGGTCTGGCCCAGAACTTCGGGGCCGATCAGCAGGCCCAAAAAGCCGCCGATCACGGAAGCGGGGATCAGGAACTTACGGAACAGGGGGATCTTTGCGCGTAAAAACATACCGGCCAGCAGCAATGCACACAAACCGGCAGTGCTTTTAAGCAGGCCCTGCAATAAAGCGCTTGTCATAGGTGAACTACCTCACTATTCTTTCTTATTTCGTTCCGGCTCGAATTTGCGGAAAATCCAGCCGCTTTTGTCAAGAATTATTGTACACTTTCACTACACACCTGTCTAATTCCAATAACCTAATACAAGCTATAACTTTTTTGTGATATACAATTCAGGCGCCCTATGTTATAATGATTATTCAAAATTTGGTATTGGATTTTACGCAAAAAGGCTTCTATAATGATTCCGCAGCTATTTTGTGCGCCACACAAAAACAATCTATGTTCTGTTATAATACCAATTTTATATTCAGGAGGAACCCACCATGCCCAATCCCTCAAAGCACAGCCCGCGTATGCAGGTTGTGATTGATTATGTGATCATCACCATCACCTGCATTGCCACCTCGCTGATCATTCAGCTTTTCCAGCTGCCAAACCACTTTGTATTTGGCGGTGTAACGGGCATTTCCGTGCTGCTGGACACTTTGACCCCCATCGGCTTTTCCACTTGGAACATTGTGATCAACTTTGTTCTGATCATTGCCGGTTTCTTCTTTTTGGGCCGCACCTTCGGCATTCGCACGGTGTATGTTTCGGCCTTCACGGCGGTTTGCTACAAGGTGCTGGATAAGATTTTCCCGGTGGGAAAGCCGCTCACTGACCAGCCCTTTCTGGAAACCCTGCTGGTCACCTTTACCATTGCAGCCCTGGCCGCCGTTTTGTTTGATCGCGGTGCCAGCAGCGGCGGCACGGATATTCTGGCCATGATCTTAAAGAAAAAGATTCAGATCAACATCGGCCATGCCCTTTTGATCGTGGATATCATTTCGGTTCTGTTCTCCTTCTTCCTGTACGATCTCACCATTGGCCTGCTTTCTCTGGTGGGCCTGTTCGCCAAGGCGTTTGTGGTGGATACCGTTTTGGAAAGCATCAACCTGTGCAAGTACTTCACCATCGTGTGCGACGATCCTGCTCCCCTTCTGCACTACATTCAGCACACGGTAAACCGCGGCGCCACCGTGTTTAAGGCCGAGGGTGCCTACTCCGGCCAGCCTCGCAGCGTGGTTTTGACTGCCGTGAGCCGTGCCCAGGCACGCGATCTGCGCAACTTTATTCACGAAAATATGCCCACCGCCTTTTTTGTGATCAGCAACAGCAGCGAGATCGTGGGCCGCGGCTTCTTATCGGAATAACTCTTCTTTTATAAAGTATAAAAGGTGCAGCACCCAACAACCGGGCGCTGCACCTTTTGCTTATTCATGGATATTGTTTTTTTCGCCGTGTTCCACTGCACATTGCAAAAAGGCGCGTGTGCAGCGCGGGATATAGCGGTTCTTTTTATAATAAAAGCAAACCTCCCGCTCGGCCTCGGCCCCCTCCAGCTTGTAATACACCACGCCCGGGTTTGGCTGGGTGCAGCGCACCAGCGTGTCGCTGATAAAGGCCGCACCCATTCCGGCGCACACCATGTGATACGCGGTAAGCTGCTGGGTAAGGGTCAGGATGCTGCGCGGCGTAAAGCCGCTTTTTTCGCACAGCGAAACCGCCCGGCGATAGTTTTCATCGTCCTGTGACATGAGCAGAAACGGGCTTTCGGCAAAATTTTCCAGCGGAACCGCCGGGTAGCGCGGGCGCAGGAAATTGCCGGAGCAGATATTTTCAATGCTCAGCTGCCATGCGCGCAGCTGAGCGTTGATGGGCCAGCTGCGCGGCACGGCCAGCACCATATAATCCCGCCCGTAGGGCTGGCTTTCAAACAGGGCTGCGGGCATCTGCGTGTTTTCCAGCACCACATCCAGCGTGCCCTCGGCCAGCATATTGCGCAGCTGTGCACAGCTGCCCTCGGTGACCTTTACCTCTACATAGGGGTATTTTTCTTTATAGGCCGCAATAATGCCCGGCAAAAGATAGGCTGTCATCATCGCGCCGCTGCCCACCGCAATGTTGCCCGTGCGCAGCTCCTGAGTGTCGGCCAGATAGCGGGAAAAGTTTTCCTGAATGGAATGGATCTGCTCCACCGCGTGGATATATTCCCTGCCCACTTCGGTAAGCTGAATGGGCGAAGTGCTGCGGTCAAAAATAGGGGTGCCCACCTTTTCTTCCACGCGCTTGATGCTGTTGCTGAGGGCCGGCTGCGAAATATACAGCTTTTTGGCCGCTGCCGAAAAGCTGCGCGCCTGCCACACCTCGTATACATATTCCATGCCGCGAAACATTGCATTTCCGCCTTTCTGCATTTCACCGCGCCATGCCTGCCCTGCGCTGCAGCGGCTGTGAGAGCTGGTGCGGTGTGCTTTAAAAATTGCTGAATGGGCTTTCAGAAAAGCCCGGTTTCAGAATACTATAACATAAATTGAATGAAACGAAAAGCATTATTCGATTTTTGATTTGATTTTTTTGCACGATTATGGCATTATAATACAAACACGATTCAATTTAACGGCGTGTAAAACCGGGCCTTTCCCCTGCTTTGCGCCGTATTTTGGGAGGAAACTATACTATGCTCGTGATGGAGCGTTTTTTGGAATATATTTCCATCGGCAGCAGCAGCCAGCGCAACGCCTCGCAAACCCCTTCGACCATGCACCAGTTTGATCTGGCGCACCAGCTGGCTTTTGAGCTGCGGGAAATGGGGCTTTGCGATGCTGCCGTGGACAATCACTGCTTTGTGTATGCGCATTTGCCCGCCACCCCCGGCTGCCAGGGGTGCCCGGCACTGGGGCTGATCGCCCATCTGGACACCCATCCCGACTGCCCGGGCGAAAATGTTCGGCCGCAGATCCACGAAAACTATGACGGAAACGACCTTTGCCTTGGCACCTCCGGCCTGATGCTGCAAAATGCCCAGTATCCGAACCTGGCCTCGTTAAAGGGCCAAACGCTGATCACCACCGACGGCACCACGCTTTTGGGGGCCGATGACAAAGCCGGCATTGCCGAGATCATGACAGCGCTTTCGCAGGTGATCGAAAGCGGTAGGCCCCACGGCCCCGTGAGCATTGCTTTTATTCCGGACGAAGAGATCGGCAGCGGCACAGCCAGCTTTGATTTTGCACAGTTTGGCGCGGCGTGCGCCTATACGGTGGATGGCTGGGATGTGGGCGAGATCGAAGCCGAAACCTTCAACGCCATGCAGGCGGTGGTGCAGCTGCACGGCGTCAGCACTCATACCGGCCGTGCCAAGGGCCGCATGGTCAACGCCCAACTGCTGGCGCTGGAATTTGCCGCCCTGCTGCCCGCCGATGAGATCCCGGCCAAAACCGAGGGCTTCGAGGGCTTTTTCCACCTGCTTTGCTCCGAGGGCAGTGTGGAGCACGCCAAGCTTGTGTACAACCTGCGCGATTTCACCTCTGAAGGCATGGCCCGCCGCCAAAAGCTGATGCAGCAGGCGGTGGACACGCTGAACCGGCACTGGGGCCCCCAAAGCGCCCAGCTGCACTTTACCGAACAATACCGCAACATGAAAGAAAAGCTGGCCGAGCACCCGCAGCTGGTGGAGCTGGCCTGCAGCGCCTGCCTGGCCGCTGGCATCACGCCGCGCATGGCGGCAGGCCGCGGCGGCACCGACGGCGCTCGCCTTACTTTCCACGGGCTGCCCTGCCCCAATTTGGGGCTTGGCGGCTGGGGATACCACAGCCCGTATGAGCATATCACCGTGCAGGCTATGGAAAAAGTAAGCGCCATTCTGCGCGAGCTGATTTTTCTGTTTGGCCAGACCGATTCCATCTGACCGGCTTTTCTTTATAGTAAAAGGCTCTGCAGGCCAATGCCTGCAGAGCCTTTTATTGTTAGGGCAACACCACACAATTTTCGCCTGACGGCTTAAGCACCGCTCCGGCGGCTGCGGCACGGCATCTGCGCCCCCCAAAATGCTCTCCAATACACAAAGTATTGCCTGCGCTTTTGGCTTAGCATCTGCCGCACCTCGCGCGCCGTATCGGCACTTAAAATTATTCGGTATTGCCCTGGAAATATCGCTGTTTTACAGCAGGGGAATGCCTGCCTGCTGGAACATTTCGCGGGTGGCGGCATCCCACACGCTGCTTTGCACCTCGCCAATGTGGGCGCTGCCCAGAAGCAGCATGCACAGGCGGCTTTGGCCAATGCCGCCGCCAATGGTAAGGGGCAGCTTGCCCGCCAGCAGCTCGGCGTGGAAGGGTAGCTTGGCGCGTTCGGGGCAGCCTGCCAGCTCCAGCTGCTTGGCAAGGCTTTCGGGAGTAACGCGAATGCCCATGCTCGAAAGCTCAAAGCTGCGGTTCAGCGTGTCGCTCCAGAACAAAAGGTCACCATTCAGCTCCCAGTCGTCATAGTCGGGGGCGCGGCCATCGTGCGGGGCACCGCTTTTCAGCTTGCCGCCGATCTGCATCAGAAATACGGTTTTCTTTTCCTTGCAGATCGCATCCTCACGCTCTTTGGGGGTAAGGCCCGGATACAGATCCTCCAGCTGCTGCGAAGTGATAAAGGTCACCTCATGCGTCAGCAGAGGGTGCTGCTCCAACTGAGGGAACATGGCGCGCATGGTCATTTCCGTGGCACACACGCTGTTGACAATGCTGCGCACAACGCCCTGCAGATATTCGATCTTGCGGTCCTCGGCACGGATCACCTTTTCCCAGTCCCACTGGTCCACATAAATGCTGTGCAGGTTGTCCAGCTCTTCATCGCGGCGAATGGCGTTCATATCGGTATACAGGCCGTTGCCGGGATTAAAATCATAGTCACGCAGGGCCTTGCGCTTCCACTTGGCAAGGCTTTGCACCACCTGGCACTCTTTGCCGCCGTCCAGCATATCAAACTGCACAGGGCGTTCTACGCCGTTCAGATCGTCGTTCAGGCCGGTGCCCACTTCCACAAACAACGGGGCCGACACACGGCGCAAGCTGAGCGAGCGGCTCAGATTATCCTGAAACAGGCTTTTGATCAGGCCGATGGCACGCTGCGTATCATACAGGTTCAGCACGGGCTTATAGCCCTGCGGAATAAATGCTTTGCTCATATTTTTCCCACTTTCTTTTTCCGGCTGCCAGCTTTTTTTGCAGCCGGCGCTTTTGCTTGCTGCGCCGCCGTTTGAAATGGCGCGGTGTTTTTTAATTATGCCACACTCGCTATAAAATGTAAAGAGCTGGCCGCGCTTTGCCCGCCTGGGCTTTTTCAAATTGCACGCCCTGCGCTTATTGCGCAAAAAAGACTGTGGTGCTATAATAGAAACAGTTCTACGGCCCGGTGCCGCCAACCATAAAATGCCCGCTGCTGCGGCAGCTGCAAAGGAGAAAGCTCATGCAGATCTTTAACACTCTGACCCGCAAAAAAGAAGAATTTGTGCCCATGAAACCCGGTGAATACCGCATTTATGTGTGCGGCCCCACCGTTTACAATTATATTCACATCGGCAACGCCCGCCCCTTGATCGTGTTTGACACCCTGCGCAACTATCTGGAGTGGCGCGGCAACAAGGTGATCTATGTGAGCAACATCACCGATATTGACGATAAGCTCATCAAAAAGGCCAACGAAGAAGGCGTGACCATGAAAGAAGTGGCCGAGCGCTTTACCGCCGAATATCTGAAGGACAGCGACGGGCTGAACTGCCGCCGCCCCACTGTGCAGCCCCACGCCACCGATCATATTTCCGAGATTCTGGATATCGTAAAAGATCTGATCAAGCGCGGCCATGCCTATGTGGCCAAAAACGGCGATGTATATTTCCGCGTAAAGAGCTTTCCCGAATATGGCAAGCTGAGCCATTTGAATCTGGAGGATCTGGAAAGCGGCAACCGTGAGCTGCGCAGCCAGATGGACGATGATCTGAAGGAAGACCCCGCCGACTTTGCCGTGTGGAAGGCCGCCAAGCCCGGCGAGCCTGCATGGGAAAGCCCCTACGGCATGGGCCGCCCCGGCTGGCACATTGAGTGCAGCGCCATGAGCCGCAAGCATCTGGGTGCCACCATCGATCTGCACGCAGGCGGGCAGGACCTGATCTTCCCCCATCACGAAAACGAGATTGCACAGTCCGAGTGCGCCAACGGCGTGTGCTTCAGCCACTATTGGATGCACAACGGCTTTTTGAACATTGACAATGTGAAAATGTCCAAGAGCGCCGGAAACTTCTTTACTGTGCGCGAGATCGCAGACAAATTTGGCTACGAGCCCATTCGCTATTTCATGCTGACCGCCGGTTATCGCATGCCGCTGAACTATACCATTGACCTGATTGAGAGCTGCAAAAACAGCCTGGAACGCCTGTACACCTGCCGCGAAAACCTGGATTTTGCCATTCAGAACGCCCACGGCACTGACACTTCGCTGGTAGCCAAGGCCGATGAGGCCAAGGAGAAGTTCATCAAGGGCATGGATGATGACCTGAACACGCCCGATGCACTGGCCGCTCTGTTTGAGCTGGTAAAGGATATCAACACCGGCTCGGCAAACGCTGACCGAGCAAGCCTGGAATATGCCGCCAAGATGTTTGACGAGCTGACCGGCGTTTTGGGCCTTTTGTACAACCGCAAAAAGGACGAAGTGCCCGCCGAGGTGACCGAGCTTGTGCAGCAGCGCGCCGATGCCAAAAAGGTAAAGGATTGGGCCACCGCCGATGCCATTCGCGATAAGATCACTGCCTTGGGCTACACGGTGAAGGACACCGCACAGGGCCCCCAGCTGATCAAAAACTGATCGTTTGAATCACACGCCCCCCGAACCCGGATGGATCTTCCGATTCGGGGGGCATTTTTATAAAGCCGTATCACGCAAACGGAGAAGATCATGTCAGAACGCACACCATTTTCATCAAAACGCCTTTTCGCTGTTCTGCTGGCGGCGGGCTTTTGCCTGCAGCTGGGCATTGCCGCCTGCACCGAGGGCTACCCCTATGACCAAAGCTGTTTTTTATCCTGGGCCCTGCGCATGGCCGATGTTGGCCCCGCCGGGTTTTACAGCGCCGGATATTTTTGCGATTACCCGCCGGGCTACCTGTATGTTCTGTGGGGCATCGGCAAGCTGATGCAGCTTTTGCACATTGGCCACGAAACCGCCATGGCCCGGATGCTGCTGGCTTTGCCCTCGGCGCTGGGTGCCTGCGGGCTTTCGGCGCTGGCCTTTTTGATTGCCCGCCGCGCAAACCGGCCCGGGCTGGCCCTGCCCATGGCGGGCTTTGTGCTGCTGTGCCCGGCGCTGCTGTTTGACACCGCCGTGTGGAAACAGATCGATGCATTTTTTCTGCTGCCGCTGGCACTAGCGTTTTATTTTTTAAGCGAAGATCACTTTGTGCCTGCCGCCGCCCTGTATGGGCTTGCACTGGCCATTAAGCCGCAGGCTCTTTTGGCCGGGCCTGTGCTGGCCGCCGCGTTTGCGGCCGCCTTTGTGCGTGCCCGGGCCGGGCAGCGGATTCGCACTGTGCTTACCACCGCCGCCTGCGCCGCCCTGAGCGCCGCCGTGGTGGTGTTGGCCGGGCTGCCGTTCTGGGGCAGCCGGGTGCTGGCCGGGCTTTGGGAAAAATACACCTCCACCGGCTCCAGCTATGCCTATGCCGTGATCAACGCTTTTAATCTGGCCGAGGGCCTTGGCGGAAACTGGGTGCCGCAGACGAGCCGCCTTGGCCCCCTCAGCTGGCAGCAATGGGGCATTTTGCTGCTTTGCCTGCTCACCGCCGCGCTGGCGCAGCTCACACTGGCCGGGCTGAAAAAGCACACCTTCTGCCCGCTGCTGCTGGGGGCATTTTACACCGTGGGCGTGTTCACCCTCAGCCACCGTATGCACGAGCGCTATCTGATGCCCGGCCTTGCCTTTACGCTGCTGGCCGCCGCCAAATGGGGCGATCGTCGGCTGCTGGGCGCGGCCGCAGGCCTGAGCCTGACCGGCCTTGTCAATCTGATACAAGTGTACAGCTATGCCGGCACCGACGATGAATTTATGACCGGCGCACTGCCCACACTGGCCGCACGGCTGGGCGGCTTTGCGGAAACCGCTTTCTTTATTCTTCTGGCGTGGACTGCCGCCTCGCTCACCTTGGGCGCACAACCGCACCCCGTGCAGCACCGCGAAAGCGCCCCGCCGCCTTTGCCCCTGCCGCAGCCGCGCTGGACCCTGCCCGAAGCTGTGCGCCTTGGCCTGCTTTCGCTGGGTGTGCTGGCCGTAAGCCTGTGGGATCTGGGCAGCACCAAAGCCCCGCAAACCCCGCTGGAGGTTCTGAACGGCTCGCAGAGCATCACCGTGCAAACGCAAACGCCCGCCGCCGAGGTTTGGGTGTATCCCGGCATCTCCTATAACGGCGTGGTGGAAATTTTCGATGCCGACAGCGGTATACTTTTGACCAGTCAGAATCTGGATTACAGCGTTTCGTTCAGCTGGCTCTCGCTGCCGCTGCCCGAAAACAGCGGGCGTTACTGCATTGCGGTTTCGGCCGGGCGCGTGATGGAGCTTTCGCTGCGCGATGCAAACGGCAGCCCGCTGACCGTTTCGGGCACAGACAGTGCCCTGTTTGACGAGCAAAGCCTGGTGCCAGGCCATATCAGCTGCCGCAACAGTATGTATTTTGACGAGATCTACCACGCGCGCACTGCGTATGAAATGGCGCACCGGCTGCCCGTGTATGAAACCACACACCCGCCGCTGGGCAAGGATCTGATCATGCTGGGCGTTATGCTGTTCGGCATGACCGCCTTTGGCTGGCGCGTGGTGGGGGCTGTGTTCGGCGCGGCCATGGTGCCGCTGTTTTATCTGCTGGCACGGCGGCTTACCCGCAGCCCGCGCTATGCCCTGCTGGGGGCCGTGCTGCTTTCGCTGGACGGCCTGCGCTTTGTGCAGACCCGCATTGCCACCATTGATGTATACGCTACCTTTTTTATACTGCTTTCGGCTTACTGCATGGTGTGGTATGCCCAGCAGGTGCTCAGCAAGGGTGTTCACCATGCCCTTTTGCCCATGCTGCTGTGCGGTGCCGCCTTTGGCCTTGGCTGCGCCAGCAAGTGGACCGGCATTTACGCCGGTGCCGGGCTGGCCATTGTGTATTTTGCCGTTTTGTGGCTGCGCCGCCGCCAGGGTGTGCCCGGCTTTGCACACGAAGCGATTTTGGCCATAGCGGGCGGCGTTTTGTTTTTTGTTGTGCTGCCGCTTGGCATTTACCTTGCTTCTTACCTGCCCTATTATTGGCGCGATCCTGCTTTCAGCCTGCAGGATTGGTGGAACTGTCAGCTAAGTATGTATTGGTATCACAGCACGCTGCAGGCCAACCACCCCTTTGAAAGCCGCTGGTATACATGGCCGTTTATGCTGCGTCCTGTGTGGTATTATGCCGGGCACGGCCTTGCCGAGGGCATGAAAGCCAGCATCGCTGCCATTGGCAACCCGGTGGTGTGGCTGGGCGGCACCGCAGGCATCGGTGCGCTGGTGTGGCGCATTCTCAGCGGCAAAGGCGAGCGCCGCAGCGCCTGCGTGCTGGTTTTCTGGCTGGTGCAGGTGCTGCCGTGGCTGCTGGTGAGCCGCTGCACATTCCTGTATCACTATTTTCCCGGCATGATCTTTTCGCTTTTGGCGCTGGTGCTGGCACTGGAATCGGCCCGGCGCGAGGGGCACCCGCACCCCTGGCTTTGCCGCGCATTGGCCGCCGGGGCCGGTGTGTGCTTTGTCATGTTCTATCCGCTTCTCAGCGGCATGGCTGTGCCCGCCGCATGGCTGCAGTGGCTGCAATGGCTGCCCACCTGGGGCTGGTAAAACTTTTTGCCGTACAAAGAAATTTGTGCGGCATTTTTTTGCTTTAAAAACGCCGCACACGCACAATGCACAGTTTCCCCCGCAATGTATGGGCGCGTTGCACATTCTCTTTTGAATCCCTGTTTGCTATGATAAATACGAGCTATTTTGCTGCCATTTCAGCCGCGGCCAAAACGGGCAGCTATTTTATAACGGCAAGGCTGTAGGCGAATAACTTTCGATGTTTTTATTCTAAAACGCAAAAAAGGCTCTTTGCCGCAGGCCATTGCCCGGCAAAGAGCCGATTTTTTTCTTATTGAGAAGCGTTCATTTTTGAAAACACCCTGTCGGCAAACCAGGATATTTCGCGGTGTACTTCCTCGCGGTGGTCATATTGCAGGCCGTTGCCGCCGTCCTGATAAGTAACAACTTTTACGCCGGGAATATCGCGTGCTACCGATATTGTGCGGCTGATCGGCAGCAAAGCGTCTTTCATACCATTCAAAAGCAATATCGGGGTAGTAAAACGGCGCACAGCCTCTAAAAGCTCCTGATCGGTTGTAAAACAGGCAAGCGGAATACCGGGGTCTATTTTCATTTCTTCAACGCCGCGCTGCAGCTGGTACTGGTAAATTTTTTCGGCTTTTTCTTCAAATTCTTTTTTCAGTTCCGGGTCATCCTGAAAGCGGCGCGCATATGCCAGAATCCGCTGGCGGTGATACAGCGCCCAGCGCTGTAAAATATCTGGTTCGTTCGCTGAATTTATGTCGCGCTGGCGGGTCGGCCCATTTCGGCCGACTGTGCGGCTGTGAGGCCCCGCCGATATGCCTGCAAAGCCTACCAGCATTTCGGCATGGTGCAGGCACAAATGCCAGCCTATGCCTGCGCCGTCGGAAAGACCGGTATATAAAAATCGTTCTATCCCCTTCTGCCTGGCAAACTGGCAGGCATCCTCTGCCCAGATATCATACCAAGGATTCTCAAAGTTTTCGTAAATATGCTGCGAATAGCCATAGCCGCGCATTTGCAGAATGAATACATGGTAGCCATCCTGTACAAGGTCATACGGCCAGCCTTTTCTATCGGGGTCTAAAATATTGATACACGCTAAAATATAGCGTTTGCCGCTGCCATATTCCTCGTAATAAAGTTTTGCTCCGTTTACTTGTTCATACATAAAGTTTCCCCTTGCTTTCAGCTGTTTGCTGGAAATTCATATTTTTGTATGCTATAGTTAATTTGATATTTTTGCTGCAGTTTTGTATTCACATACTTTTAATAAGGAAGTTCAGAATGCTCACATTCCAAATTTTATGCCGGGATCTGCCCGGCTGCCAGCTGTATATACAGCCCGAAGCGCCCAGCCTGCCCGTTTTAGGCATAGCCATTGCCTGCGATCAGCCCGCCGAGCCGGGACAGTGCTATTTCGGCGACGCAAATTCACTGTGCCTTCAGTTCGCCAGCGTAAGCGAGCCCGGCCAATATATGGCTGTTTTGTGCGACGGCAGCGCCCCGAACGCGCAGGCAGTGCTGTTTAAAAAAGGCGTTTCGTTTGCTGTAACAGACTTAAATTCCCTCGAAGCCGGAAATTTTTTGATGAAGCAATCGTTTCACTTTTCGCACTGGAAAGACCGGCTGCAGCAAAAGCTTTTTCACGGCGCTTCTTTGCAGGAGCTTCTTTCGGATATTGCGCCGCAGATCCGTAGGCCTATCTTCTGGCTGAACACCGGCTACCGTCTGCTTGCTTCCGATGTGAATTACGCGTTTGAAGATAACTATATTCAGGAAATGCTTTTAAGCGGTTATCTTTCCCTTTCCAGCATAAATGCTTTGATGGAAAATTGCAAGACGATTTCTTTGCAAAATGCCGGCGGCATTACCGCCATTGAACTTTTTACCGATACCGGTCACTATGGCGTAATGTGCGAAGTGCGCGAGCGGGGCATTTCTTTAGGGCATCTGCTGCTGCTTTCTGAGCACAGCGGGCGTGATCAGCTTCTTTTTGATTATATGCTGAATCTGGTATCGCTTTTTCAGCAATATGCGGCTTTACAAAAAGTAGACAGCTGCGAAAGCGAAGAAGGGCTTGCCGATTATCTTGACGATCTGATCACGCTCAAGCTCACAGACCCGCAGATCTTTCGCGAACGCACCGAAAAGATTTCGATCCCGCATAACTGCTGGTATCAATGCATTCTGATTGGCAGCCAGAACGAGCGGGGCGATGCCGTAGTCGATAAAGTGCTTTTGAAAAAATTAGGGCTTATATTCCCGCAGGGTAAGATCGCCGAATATGAAAATATGATCTTAGTCTTTCTGCCAAAAAGCGACCGACACAAAGCCCCCTGCGATGAAACTGCTTTACAAACACTTTTATCCGCCCGTGCGGCGCGCGCATGCATAGGCGGGCAGACCCGAAACCTTTGCTATTTTCGCCAGGTCTACCTGCAAACGCGCAGCGAATTTTTAATAGGAATGAAACTGCGGCCGGAGCAGCGCATTCTGCACGGCGAAGATTACCAGATCTATCAGATCATCGATCTGAGCGCACGCGACAGCCAGAGCTTTCACGGCGAAAATCTTGTGTATCTGTGCTGTCCGCGTTATACCGAGCTTTACCGGCACGATCTGGAAAAGCACGATAATCTTTGCCATGTGCTGGAATGCTATATTGCGAACAACTGCAACACCACGCAGACCGCCAAAGCGCTGTTTCTGCATCGCAATACGCTGATTAATAAAATTGCGCGCATTGAAGAAATTTTAGGCGAATCACTCGACAGCAGCACCCTTCGCTTAAACTGTATGTTTTCTGCCAGCGTGATCGAGTATGCTGAAAAATACCGCAAAGAAGATATTCTTTTGCAAAAGCCCCCGCGCCCGCTGAGCGCAGATGAAAAATAAAATTTTCTTTTCAAAAGGGCAGCCAGGCCGCCAAAGGCCAGCGGCTGCCCTTTTTATATCTTACGCGCAGCGGCGCTCTTTAGCCAGATACAAACTGCACACAAAGCCTTCAAAACCATGTGCAATATGAATATTCTGTTTTTTTAAAAATTTTGTTATCTTTATGATAGAGTTAAACCCAAACCGCAGGAAAGGAGAATTTTCTGTGACATTTCAAATTCTGATCGCCATTTTGATGATGGCTGCCATTATCATTTTGCTTTTTAAGGAAGTCAGCCCGCCCGGCGTTATTTTTACCGCCGTTCCCATTTTGGCAGCCTTGCTGATGGGTTATTCGCCGCGCGAGATCAACGGCTTTATAGGCGATGGGCTTAAATCCATTTCCGGGACGCTGTTTTTGATGGTGTTTGCCGTTTTGTATTTTGGCATTCTGCACGAGGCAGGCGTTTTTCAGGCGCTGGTGCGCTTTGTTATGCATTTTCTGGGAAACAGCGTTTTGGGAACGCTGATCGTTACCTGCTTTGTGGGCATGGGTACGCAGCTTGATGGTTCCGGCGCGACCACTGCGCTTTGCACCATTCCCGCCATGAAGCCTATTTATGACCGGCAGAAGATTCGCCCGGAAGCGTTGCTTTTGATTGAAAGCCTTGCCAGCGGCGTTTTCTGCCTTTTGCCGTGGGCACCCGGCATTGTGGAGGGCAGCGCCTATGTGGGCGTAGATGTTTTTGATGTGTTTACCATCATTCTGCCCGTTTTGATTTTTTCTGTGATTTTGCTTTTGCTTTTCTGCATTCCGGTTTCAATTGTGGAAAAACGGCACGGCGCCGGGCTGAGCAGCGATGAGTTTGCAGACCTAAAAAAACAGATCAGCCAGCCAGTCAGCTATCCGTTCGGCAAAAAAATTGCTATGTTCGATGCTCTTCTTACACTTGCCGTCATGATTCTGCTGCTCAGCGGCAATGTCCCTTCAACCTTTGCTTTTGGCCTTGGCTTCGGTGTTCTGCTCATAGTCAATTATCACACAGTGCAAGCGCAGCGCGACTATATCAAACGGCAGGCCCCCACCACATTGAATATGGCCTTTACGCTTTTGGGCGTAGCGGTTTTAGTAGGCGTAAACAACGGCACCGGCGAACTGAAAGCGCTGGCCGAGCTGATCGTAGCCCATGTTTCTCCGAGCGTACTCAGCCATCTGCCGTTTTTGCTGTGCGTGATCAGCCTGCCGCTCAGTATTACGCTGGGAGGCTCAAAAAACTCAATCGTACTGCCCGCCATAATTCCCATGGTCACCAGCCTTGGCTTTACGCCGGAGCAGGTTTTCGGCACCGTGTTTGCCTGCGGCGTGATCAGCGCGAACCTGAGCCTTTTTAATGCGGCTCCTTATCTGGCGCTGGGATTAGCCGAAGTAGAAATGAAAGACCACTTGCGCTACTCACTTTTGCCCGTGTACGCCTTCAGCCTGCTCATGCTGGCTTTTATGGTCATCAGCGGCATTTTACCCATTTGAATCGGATAGAATTTTGATTTAGGGAGGTAATTTTATATGAAAACAACGCCTATTCTCTGCGCGCCCTGCGGCCAGATGCAGGGCATTGAAACGAACGGCATTTCGATTTATCGAAACATTCCGTTTGCTTCAGCTCCCAGATGGCAGGCGCCTGCTGCAATAGAAGCATGGCAGGGCGTGCGCGAATGTTTTGAATACGGCCCTGCGCCCATTCAGAACGCCCCCGATCCTTATTGGGCCAAGCGTACCGGCGAGCCTTTGGAGTTTCCCCAATCGGAAGAATGCCTGAATCTGAACATATGGGTGGGCAACAGCAGCACCCCCAAAAAAGCCGTTTTGTTCTGGGTATACGGCGGTTCTTATATTTTAGGTTACAACTATAAAAAAAGCTACCTGCCCGATAAGTTCGTGGCAAGGCATCCCGAGATCATTGTAGTAGCGCCCAACTACCGCGTAGGCGTTTTGGGCAGCTTGAATCTTTCCTGCCTGACCGATAGCCGCGACTATGCCTTCAGCAACAATCTGGCGCTTTTGGATATTTTGTGCGCTTTGCAGTGGGTGCAGAAAAACATTGCCGCTTTCGGCGGTGATCCCGATCAGGTAACGCTTTACGGGCATTCGGCCGGTTCCAATGCCATTAGTCACTTAATGGCTATGCCCAAGGCTAAAGGGCTTTTTAAGCGCACGATCTGCCAGAGTTCCTTTATGACCGACCTCGGCACGGTCGCCTTAGACACAAGCGAAGAGATCGGCCGTAAATTCTTTGAACTTGCACAATGTACCACATTGCAGCAGGCTCTTTCGCTGCCCTGCGAAAAGATTTTACAGGTGCAGAAAGAGCTTTTCAAATATCACTATGGCGGCAGCCATGCCAGCAAAATGTTTTCCCCTGTAGAGGATGGCCTTGTAGTTGCCAAGGAGCCTTTCAGCGCCTTTGCGAAGGGTGAATGCAACAGCGAGCAGGTCATGATCGGCGGCAGTCAGGGCGAATATGACCAGATGATGCGCCCGAAAACCTTAGAGGAAAACAAAGAATTTGTAATCGAACGCAATGCCGACAAAAAGCTGACGGCAGAAAAAGTAGAAGCCTTTATCGCCCTGCACCCCGAGATGGACGCCAAGGAAGCCGTGATGAGCATCCACAACGAGCTTGGCCTTTCGCTGGGCGGCGAGTGGATAGGGCGCGCAATCTGCAAAAAAGTTCCTGTATACGAATATAACTTCTGGCTGCGCGAGGGCGAAGAGCATTTTCGCGCAGCGCACGGTGCGCCGAGCAACTATGTGTTCGATACGCTCCCCGCGCCCGACGCCCCCGCCGGGCTTTCGGTGCAGATGATGGATACCTGGGCTGCCTTTATTAAAACCGGCGACCCGAATAATGCGCTTATCCCCGCTTGGCCGCGCTACGAACCGGACGGCAGCGTGATGGTAATGGATCGCCAGTGGCAGGCTGTAAAGGGCTATTGGAGCAAGGATTTCGCTTTCTGGCGCAGCTCGTTTGCCGAAAGCAAATATAACATCGGCTGATTTTTCAAGAAATGTGCAAATTGCCCAGGAACAGGCAAAATTCGTGGACTGGTTGCCTATGGCTTATCCCGTGTAAAAAAATTATAATCAAGGCAAGAAAAGGAAAAACGCAGCGGCTTTTCAAAAAGCCGTATGCGCAAATTTGAAAGGAGCAGTTTTATTATGACCTGGAATACAATCGTTACATTGATCATGCTGGTCGTGATCATTGTGCTGCTATTCAAAAATGTGGCCAATACCGGCGTTGTAATGACCGGCGTTCCCATTATCGCAGCACTGCTGATGGGCTGTTCTCTGAATGAGATCAACGGTTTTATCGGCGACGGCCTGAGCAGCGTTCGCAACACCTTGTTCCTGATGGTTTTTGCCATTCTGTTTTTTGGCATTCTTCAGGAAGCCGGCGTGTTTGATGCCATCATCAAATTCATCATGCGTTTTCTGGGCAACAGCGTACTTGGCACCTGCCTGATCACCGCTTTGATCGGCATGGCAAGCGGTCTTTCCGGTTCAGGCGCAACCACCGCTCTTTGCACGATTCCTACCGTTCGTCCCCTGTTTGAAAAGCAGAAGATCCGCCGCGAGGCTATTCTGCTGATCGAAACGCTGGCTTCCGGTGTTCTGTGCTTAATGCCCTGGGCACCCGGCATCAACGAAGCCTCCGCTTATGTAGACCTTGATGTTTACGAAGTGTTCACCCGCATTCGCCCGCTGGTGGTGTGCAGTGTGATCGGCGTTCTGATCGTGGCAGTGCTTACTTCGATCGTAGAGAAAAAGCACGGCGCAGGCATGACTAATGAAGAATTCGCCCAGCTGAAACAGGATATCAGCAAGCCCATTGACTTTAAGTTTGGAAAAACTGCCGCTATCATCGATGGTCTGGTCGCCCTTTTGATCATTGTTCTGCTTTTGGCCGGTAAGCTCAAAACCAATGTGGGCTTTGCGCTTGGATTTATAATTCTTCTGTTCATCAACTTCCGCACCAAGGAAGCCAAGGCCGAATATTTTAAGAAAAAGGCCGGTATCTGCTTTAATATGGCATTCACCATGCTGGGCGTTGCCTGCATTGTGGGCGTGAACAACGGCGCAGGCGGCATGACCGCCCTCGCCAACATGATCGCCGGCAGCAGCTTCTCGGGCATTATCCCCCATCTGCCTTTCATCCTCTGCCTGCTCAGCCTGCCTCTCAGCATTACCATCAGCGGTTCCAAGAACTCGGTCGTTGTGCCCGCTGTGGTTGCTCTGGTATCCAGCTTCGGCATGAGCGCTATCGATGTTATGCCCGCCGTTTTCGCCGTGGGCGTGATCAGCGCCAACCTGAACCTTTATAATGCCGCACCTTATCTGGCGTTGGGCCTGGCCGATGTGGAAATGAAAGATCACTTGAAATATTCTCTGCTGCCGGTTTACGCATTCAGCCTGTGCATGGTAGCGGTATGCGTGATCTTTGGTATCGTTCGCATTTAAATTTTTGCCTCTTTTTTTCTTTCCCTCATCGGAATATGTTGAAAAATCACTATCTGTAATGTTTAAAAAAGCCTGAGCGAAGTTTCTTTCGTTCAGGCTTTTTGCGTAATTTTATTCTACGGTGCCGTGCAGGGCGGCGGGCACCGTGAAGCGGTTCAGCCGGCGCACATTGTGCAGCTCCTGCCGACTAAGAGTAAGCTGCTGGCGCAGCTCGTCGTCTAATTTCATGCGATGCACCGAAAATATACACCGAATCGCCACAGGCTGCAGGTTTTGGTGGTTCAGGCCGCACAGCATGCCGGGGGTTTCCTGCTCGCGGCCCATCGGCGTGTTGAGATAGATCATAAGCTGCTCGGCATCGTTGCACTGGTTGCGCAGCACAAAGGTGATCACGGTGCTGTGGTATTCCACCGTGCCCTCGTAAAAGCTGGCGCAGTTTTGATAGTTGTCGTCACCGATATCCACATCCATGTACAGCTCGGCCCGGTTTTGTTCGCTGCCGGGCAGAATGCGCAGCACGCTTTCGCGCATGTGCATACGGCTGCCGTCGAACTGATACAGATAAATGGTATCCGCCGTGGCAAACGCCCCCTGCCCCAAATGGCTGCGGCGAAGATCCGTGCCGGGCTCGGTGTAATTGGTAAGCTGGGCAAGGCTGATGCCCAGCACCTGCGAAATATCGTTGAGTGTTTCCACATCAATGGATATTTCGCCTTTTTCATACTTGGATACGGTGGCCTTACTTTTGCCGATGGCATCGGCCAGCTGCTGCTGGGTGAAGCCCTTCAGCTTGCGAAAAAACTGAATGCGCTGGCCCACATAATGATTTGCCTTTCCCATTATACTTTTTCCCCACTCTTCGATCTGCCAATCACACAAACAAACCGCTGTACCGTTTGTTTCGTAAAAATTGACAGATGACTTGATTTGCTTTTTTCCCCTCGTTTGTTATTTAATTATCCTATATTCGAGGTCATTTGTCAATCCTCACGAAACTTTATTTAATTAAAGTATCACTATGCGATAATTTTAACAATTTGCAATTTTTTCCAGTTTATGCAACAATCTATGAGAAGGGGTGCGAGATTTGTTCATGTTGCCGCATACCCCCACTTTGCGGTAATTTGTTCTTTTTCAGCATCCGGAGAGATAGTGAAGGAGGAATTTGTATATGCTCAGTTTTTTCCTGTGTTTGGCAATTCTGATCATTGGCTACTTTACATACGGTAAAGTGGTTGAAAAAACATTTGGCCCTGACGACCGTGAAACCCCGGCCGTTAAAATCAACGATGGCGTTGACTATGTGGTGATGCCGCAATGGAAGCTGTTTCTGGTGCAGCTGCTGAATATTGCCGGCCTTGGCCCCATTTTCGGCGCACTGCAGGGTGCTTTGTGGGGACCTGTGGTATTCTTGTGGATCACTTTCGGCACCATTTTTGCCGGTGCTGTGCATGACTTCTTTTCCGGCATGATGAGCGAGCGTAACGACGGCGCTTCCATTTCTGAAATCGCCGGCATCTACCTTGGCGGTGTGATGAAGAATGTTATGCGTGTGTTCAGCGTTGTGCTGCTGGTTATGGTTGGTACTGTGTTCGCCGTTGGCCCCGCAGGCCTGATCGTGACCCTGTGCAAAAACGCCGGTGCAAGCGGCGTTCTTTCTCAAACGCTGTTCTGGCTGATTCTGATTCTGATCTACTACTTCATCGCCACTTTCCTGTCCATTGATAAGATCATCGGTAAGGTTTACCCCATTTTCGGTATCTGCCTGATCATCATGGCTGTGGGCGTTGCCATTGGTATCTTTACTCATTCCGAGTACAACATTCCCGAGATCTGGACCAACTTCTACAATATGCACCCCAAAGGCACTCCCATTTGGAGCTTTATGTTCATCACCGTTGCCTGCGGTGCTATTTCCGGCTTCCATGCCACCCAGAGCCCTCTGATGGCTCGCTGCATGAAGAGCGAAAAGCAGGGCCACTTTGTATTCTACGGCGCTATGGTATGCGAGGGCATCATTGCTCTGATCTGGGCTGCTGCAGGCTGCTCGCTGTACGCTGTGACCGGCGGCCTGAACACTGGCCTGCAGGAGGCTTTGGCAAACGGCCAGTCTGCTGCTATTTATGATGTATGTGCAAAAACCATGGGCGGCGTTGGCATTGCTCTGGCTATGCTGGGCGTTATTGCCTGCCCCATCACTTCCGGCGATACCGCATTCCGTTCTGCTCGTCTGGTGCTGGCTGACTGGCTGCACGTTGACCAGAAGGGTTACGCAAACCGTCTGAAGCTTTGCATTCCCGTTCTGGGCGCTGGTGCTTTCCTGGGCATCGGCAACTGCCTGGGCTTTATCAACTACACTGTGATCTGGCGTTACTTCAGCTGGACTAACCAGACTCTGGCTATGATCGTTCTGTGGGCTGCTTCCATGTTCCTGTTCTATGAGAAGAAGAACTACTGGATCACCGCAGTTCCCGCCACCTTCATGAGCGCTGTTTCCGCCACCTACTTCACGATGGCTCCTGAGTGCTTGGGCGCATTCGGCCTCACCTCTGCTGTTGCCTACCCTGTGGGCATTGTGGTGGCTGTGCTGTTCCTTGGCATCTTTGTTTACACCATCAAGAAGCGCGATGTAAAGCCCGCTTATGAAACCCTGAAACATTGATAAAACCGTTTTGGGCCGCCGCACAATGCTTGCGGCGGCCCTTTCTTTTTTAAATGCTGCGCAGGCATGGCTTTTGTCTGGTGCAGCCTGCCGCCGTGTGCCGCACATTGGTTTGCGCCGGGCGGCAAAATGCTGTATGATGATCCTACCGGCCGGATTTAAAGCCGGGCCGCCGCGCTGCCCCTTTGCCGGGCGGCGCAAACCAAATTTTGGAGGGAGAGACCCCACTTATGCTGCTGAAACCCATTGCTTTGAGCGCTTCCACCCTGCCGATGGATGTGCTGGAACAGGATAAAACCAACTGTAAAAAAATCGGCCCCTGCGGCCTTGGCCAAAAGGCGCTGTATTTGAACAGTTTTTATATTGACCGCCGTTATTACATTCCCTATGGCAGCATTCAGCGCGTGTATAAGCGCATTGCCATGAGCAAGGGCGGCTTTACCGGCAAGGGAATGTTTGCCACCATGTCGTATCTGGTGGTGGAATACGATAACGGCAAGGAAAAGCAGTGCAATTTTAAATTTGAGCAGAATGTGGATCTTCTGCTGGCAGAGCTGGCCCGCATTCAGCCGAAAATTCGGCTTGTGAGTGCGCGCTCGGAGCAAAAGCTGGCCGAAAAGGCCGCGCAGGAGGCTGCCGCCAAAAAGCAGGTGCAGCTTAGCCCCAAGGCCGAGGCCCTGGCCGAGGAGCTGGGCCGGTGCGAACAGTATCTGGCCGCACAGCCCGGCTTTGCCGAGCAGATGAGCAGCGTTGCCAAGCGCAAGCGCTCGGGTGACCGCTCGGCCCCGCATTACAAATGGGTGGCGCTGGCATTGCTTGTTGGTGCGCTGATCACGCTTGTGTGGGGCGGCTACAGCTTTTTCTGCGGTGCCTCCGGCCCCTTGTATATTTTGCTGATTGGCATGGGGCTGATCTTTTTGTTCAGCGCCCTGCAGGTAATGCCCACCGCCTTCCGCAACAAAAAAGAGCTGGAGCGCCAGCTGGCGGACATTCAGGCACAGGCACAAAAGCTGGTGGATGGCTATTCCCACGGCAGCTTCCCCGTGCCTGCCCGCTATGCCCACCCTGTGGTGCTGCGCCGCATGAAGCGTGTGGTGGAGGCCGGGCGCGCCGATACCGCCGAAGCCGCACTGGAACAGGTGAAGCAGGACCTGAAGGCCCTGAACGCCGATGTGCAGGTGGAGGAGTGGGAATACGATGAAGTGGTAGCCATTAAGCCCATGTTCCTGCTGGCCGACTATCAGTGACCGCCGCAAAAGCGCATTTTCTTCGATCAAATCCTAAAAAGCGATCTCTCTGTACGAAGCCGTGCAGAGAGATTTTTTTGCTTTTTGGGGGGGCTGCTCATGCCGCAGATTTTATTGCATTTCACCCATGCTGCGCATAACAAACTGACACTTGTGCCAGTGACGGCCCGCAGAAAAACTTTTATAATATTGGGTGTGCGGCGCATGGATTCGGCCACACAAAAGCAGGGCAGCCGCCGTGTATTTCATTTAGTTTCAGACGAATGGAATATTGATGAATGGTGCAGTTATTTCTTGTTTTTCATTCATCGGTGTGCTATATTCATACATGGCTGTGTACTATATCGTTGAAAATTATTTTGACAGGCACACAGGCGCATAATTCTGGTACGCCATCCAACCGGGGGCTTGGGCCCCCGGCCGGATGATATAAATAAATGGATAAAGAGGAATCAAACATGAAAAAGCGGATATTATCCAGACTTCTGGCTGCTTTTCTGGCAGTGATGCTTATGGCACAATCACTGTGCCTTACGGCATTTGCCGAGGAAACCACGCTGGAAGCCACACCCGAAGCAGTCACGGAAACCGAGCCGGTCAACGAGACTGTGATCAACGAGATCGAGGTTGAAGAACCCGTGGTTGAAGAACCCGTGGTTGAAGAACCCGTGGTTGAGGAACCCGTGGTTGAGGAACCCGTGGTTGAGGAACCCGTGGCTGAAGAGCCCGTGGCTGAAGAGCCCGTGGCTGAAGAGCCCGTGGCTGAAGAGCCCGTGGCTGAAGAGCCCGTGGTTGAAGAACCCGTGGTTGAAGAACCCGTGGCTGAAGAGCCTGAGGTTAAAGCCGAAGCTACTCAGGTGCTCATTCCCGCAGGCAGCGATGCTGACACGGTGAACAGCATTTTGACAAAGGCACTGCTGGGGGAAGATACCCCCGATACCACATGGGAGTATGAATGCATCGGTTATAGCAAGCTACGTCAAACAAACACTGCATGGGGCTCCATTGCGGGCTTTACAAGCGAAACCAGCAAATGGCACATCACGACCACCTATACCCACGCTGCGCTGGCCAATAACGAGGACGGCATTTATGATGTGCGTGTTGCCGGAACGACGAACACATTCACCATTCATAAGCTTGCCAAGCCGCAGAGCTCGATTGCCCTGAAGCAGGGTATCAGCCTGTCTATGTGCTATGATCAGGATGGCACCCCTGACATTGCCGCCACCAAAGAGGCCATTTTCGCAGCTGTTGTTGACTCCTCTACGCCCGAACTCACTTTGAGCGATGTGACTATGGAGTATTACGCAACGGCCAGCAGCGGCACTGCTATGGGCTTTGGCCAGGCATGGGTCCCGCTGGAAGGAGGAAAAGGCGATGAGCTTGTTCCTCTCACCTACCCCGCCATCGGCCTGGGCCAGCAGAAGATTCGCATTTCCTGGGACGGCAATGAGGAATATGGCGGCTTTTCTGCAGAAACCACGATCACGCTGACCGATCGCCCTGACCCCGAATACAAGCTGAAGGAATCCCCCAGCATCAAGCTGGTTTACAACGATGATCTGACTGTGGATTACGAAAACATTGAATCCACCGTTTTTGATGCCATCGTGGAATCTGAGGATTTCAGTGCAGAAGATGTGCGCATTGAGTATTACGCAACGGCTACCACTGGCTCTGCTGTTGGCATTGGTCAGGCATGGGTTCCGCTGACAGGCGGCAAAGGCGACGAAGTTGTTCCTCTCACCTACCCTGCCATCAGCGAAGGCACTTGGACCATTCACATCATTTATCCCGGCAGCCAGACTCTGGCCCCTGTTACCATCACAAAAGACCTCGAAGTGCGCGGCCGTGAGCCGATGCAGTTCAACCTGAAAGAAGGCCCCTACACGGTCGGCATGGTGTTTAATGAGCAGCAGGGCTATGATTTTGCTGCCACCGCCAAGGCCATTTACGAGGCTGTAGTGGAATCCACCGTTCCCGCACTGAATTTTGAAGATGTTAAGGTAGAGTTCAACGCTTCCCCCTTGGATCAGCTTCCCTCTTACCAGCCGCTGAACTATGCCCTTGCCGGAAGGAACTTGTTCGGTGAAGGCACCTGGTCCATCCGTATTTCCTGGGGCGGCAGCAAAGAATACGCCCCCGGCGATACAGTGGTTACCGTTACCACTACCGATAACCGCATTGCCAGCCAGATCGCACTGAAATCGGATGCATCCTTTACCTATAATATGGATGTGACCGCCATGAAGCAGGCTGTTCTGGACAATGTGATCGACTGGAATGCCTCCACCCTGCCTGCAAAAGACACCCTGAGCCTGGAGGATTTCACCTTTGAATACAAGGCATCGCTCTCTATTCTGGACGGCGTAGAGGGTGAAATTGCAGACAAAGTTCTTGAGCAGCTCAAGAAGAATGGCGCATTGGATGCAAAAGTATATGTTCCTTTCGAGGGTAAAAATTACGATATCAGCGGCCAGACCATTGCCAAGTATCCGCAGATCGGTGCCGGTGTGCAGAGCATTCGCGTAACCTACAAGGGCAGCGCCGAATACAAGCCCAGTCAGCCGACCGAGGGCAGCATCACCATCAACAAGGCCAAGGTGAAGGTGCATGTTAAGAACGCCAGTATGTATGTGAGCGAGGCCGCAAACGGCCTGAATCTGGTCACCACTACCCCCGACGATCATTTCAACACCTTTGTTGTGTACGCCGGTGTTACCCGCAATGTCACCACCGCCGTATACCTGCAGCTGCCGGAAAGCTACACCTCCAACCAGGTGCTGATCAAGCTTCTTGACAAAGCATTGGAGGGCCTTGGCCAGCCCACCTTTACGGAAATGATGCAAAACGGCATTACCCTGGGCCAGCTGCGCCAGCTGCTGAAAACCAAAGAGATCGTGGATGTTCTGGAAAAGATTGGCATCGATACCGGTGCTTTGGGCCAGCTGATCAAAGTGATCGACAAGCTGCCCGCCGTAGGGGATAACCTTCGCATTGCCGTGGGTGTTCCCAACCGTGCAGGCGCTTACAGCGTAACCGCCATCACCGACAACAAAAATTACAATGTCGGCGTTGGTGTCGGCGCGCTGGTTTTGAAGGCCGATAAGGCTAAGCTGGTATGGAAGCAGGACATCGGCAAAAAGATTTCTGCTGCCGATGCCAAAACCGCTGATTTCGCCGCCGAATTGCAAATGAACGGCGAGCGTGTAAGCGATCCGCCCCGCGTTCGTGTGCTGTACTCCGGCTTAACCAGCAAGTGGAAGGTTTATTCCAGCACCACCACACCCCCCACCGAGCCCGGCCGCTATGTGATGACAGCGGTTGTGCTGGGCGGCAACTATCAGGCTGCCCCCATCACCCGCTCTTTCCAGATCACCAAGTGATTGGCGGCGCTGTGTAACAAAGCAGCCGCACAATAACGCAACCGCAGCAATGGCTGCCGGGCAAAATAGCCCGGCAGCCATTTTTTGTGCGCCTTGGGGCGCAATGGATTTTCACTGGCCTGTAAACCAGCCAGCCATGCTAAAAAATTCTTACAAAAAAGCCATGCACGATTTTAAACAGATCGCGCATGGCTTTTTGCATATGGTGGAGCTGATGGGAGTCGAACCCATGTCCGAAAAGGGGTCCAAGAGAGTATCTCCGGGTGCAGGCAGTCGTTTCGATTTCCCTTACAGTTCAGACGAATGCCAGACCGAACTGTTTGGTAGCTTCATGGGTTCGTGACGGGCGGCAAAGCTTATGCCCGTTCATGTGCTGTGCCTAATCGATGCCCTGGCCCCACCCGGCACAATGGTGGGCAGAACAGCTGCCTTAATTAGGCAGCGACTGCAACGTTACGGTTGTCAGTTAATTGTTTTGGAGAGTTTTAAGCAGTTCCCCGCTGCTACCCGCTGCTCGCCCTTCTCCCTCCCCGTCGAAACCTTGACAGCCCCACGGATTCGGGGCCAAACGGCCCCGGGAAAGCGAATGTTTTATCGGCCGAAATTTTTCAGCGCGCGGTCAATATCGCGCTTGGCGCTGCGGTCGGCTGCTGTGGCGCGCTTATCATACAGCTTTTTGCCCTTGCAAAGGCCCAGCTCCATTTTTACGCGCCCACACTTGAAATACAGCGAAAGCGGCACCAGAGTGTAGCCCTGCAGCTTGATTTGCTGCGCAAGATGGCGAATTTCTTTTTTATGCGCCAGCAGCTTGCGCGGGCGCACGGGATCGCGGTTGAAAATGTTGCCCATATCGTAAGGGCTGATATGCATTCCCTTTACGATCAGCTCACCGTCTTCCACATCCACCCAGCTGTCTTTCAGGTTCACCTTGCCTTCGCGCAGGCTTTTCACCTCAGTGCCTACCAGAGAAATGCCGCATTCCAGCGCTTCGACCACAAAATATTCGTGCCGCGCCTCACGGTTGGCGGCAATGCTTTTGGTTTTCACTTTTTCCACAGCCATGCTGCCGCCCCTCCTTTTTCTGATATTACATTATATAATACCGCAAAAGCCTGTGCCTTGTCAAGAAGAAACCGCCCGTTTTCACAGTTCCTTTCTGTTCCATAATAGTTGCAACAGGAAATTCCTGTTCCGCAACAAAAAACATGTAAACAGAAAGGACAAGAAAATGAAAATTGAAGTAATTGGTATCGAGCGTAAAAGCGGCGTGTTCAAGAATGACAGCGGGGTTGAGTACCCCTACGATAATCTCATGCTGCACGGCATCCAGAAGCGCTTTACCGGCTCCGGTCAGGGTGTGCAGGTGATCAAAGTCCCCTGCAATGGCGTGGGTGCTGAGTTGATCGCCGAGTGTGGCGGCAAGATCGAAGGTATCATTGGCCACACGATCAGCTTTGATACCAGCCGTTTCGGCAAGGTCACCGACTTTGACATTGTGGGCTAACCTATGAGTGGCCCATCATTCCCGGCCCGATCACCGCCACAATCCAATATTTAGGGGGCGCAGCCCCCTAAATATTGGAACTGTTGAGGGGCTACGCCCTCAACAGTTCCAGTTCCAGTTCCAAAAATAAATAAGAAAAGGTGATCGTATGGCTACTAACAAAACCAAGGCAAAACCATCTATCAAAAGCCGACAGTGTATGTTCGTCCTCTATCCCGAGAGCCAACAAAGCATTATCGACTATGTTCAAAACAACTATCCCTGTGCGTGGGCGCTCCACGATAAAGACACATGGGAAAAAGATGGTGACGGCCACAAAAAGGGCGACTTGAAAAAACCCCATATCCATTTCGTTTGTAAGTTTTCCAATCCCCGGCATTTCTCAGGTATCGCTAAAGAATTGGGCATTCCGGTTGAAGCAATCAACCGCTGCAACAACCTGTATAAAGCCTATGTGTACTTATGGCATAAAGACACACCGGAGAAATACCAGTACAGCCCCGATATAGTCGGAGTGCATGAATTCGATGTTCCGTCTGAAACATTCGGCGTTTGCGCTGAGGAAGATGAACAAATAAGGATTATGCTTGATATGCCTGTGTTTCAGGATGTAGAAGCAATGGCTAAATGGGCATACGAAAATGGCTGCTGGAAAGTCCTGCGTGATAACTATCACATGTGGCGTGACATTCAGCAGGAGCGTAAGGCTAAAGATATATCCGGCACGCCGTTTGCTCCCATCAATCCCCGCGATAAAGTGGACCCGGGTTTTAAGGTAATGAGTCCGCCCGATGTTTTCTGATTCATCCGCATGGTGCGGTTGAATATACACATTCAAAATAAACATGAAAGGAGAAAGCAACCATGAATCCTTTGTCTGAAACTGGAGCAGAGGTTGCTGCAACTGGTATGGAAGCTGTAATCAAAGCAATGACCGATGTGTTCACCCTTAGCGGTACCGTTATCACTCAGATCACCGGTCAGCCTATTCTGCTGTTCTGTCTGGCTGCGGGCATGGTGCCTATTGGCATCAACATTTTCAAGCGCCTCAAGAGCGCAGCTCGCTGATCTCAATCTTTTCTCACCCGGCAAAAGGGCCCGGCCGATGTGGCCGGGCCCTTTTCTTTTAGGTTTCTTTTTTGGATTCATTGTAGATGATCGCAGCTGCTAATGTTGCTGCCGTGCCGATCGGGCCGAACTTCAAGCCCGCAGCCACAAATATGACGGCGAATGCAATCCAGATTTTACCTTTCATCTTGCATGATTCTTTCCACATGAAATAGCATGTGATTATTACGATTGTCATTTCCACAATTAGTCCAATAAAACTTAGTGTCAGTATCATTTTTTATTCTCCTTTATGAAGTGGCCCAGTATACACATTACTCCATAGCTGATTGCTTGTACAATCATAAGATTTTCGCTGAATCTGTATGCTATTCCATAAATACAGCAGGTGATTAAGGCCAATATTGCCATGTCGCGGTTTTCTATTTTTTTCGATTCGTAAAGTACGATGCCTACAATGGCTAATGTACTTGTGAATCTCAACATAACAAGTAACATATTTAACCTTTCTATGATTTTGGGGTGATCTTTTGAAAAAGCGTTTATTATCTTTAATTTTATCATGTACTATGCTTTTGTCAACAATGGCTTCTCCTGCTTTCGCTGCTGGTGATCTTGTGCCCGCTAATCGTTATTTGGATGTAGTTAAAGGGCTTACCTATGTTGGTGCTGGTGCAACGGTTGTTGGCAATATGGCCGGTAACTGGCTCTATGATAAAGTCATGCGTTGGGGTGGCGGTTCTGGCACTACGGTATCTGATAATTCGGCTGAGTTTAACTATAAATCAAACAATAATTTTTCTCATGTGACCAACACTGGCGCAAAGAACAACTATATCTACAACAATAGCTATTCCAGCACTTCTAAAACTACAAATAATTATCAGGTGCTGAATACCACAAATAAAACATTTTACGATATCACGCACAACACATATCAAACTTATAATAATATCACCTATAATCAGCAGTACAACACTTATAAGATTGATTACACCTATAACAATTACAACTATAACACATACATTACAAACAATAATACCTATGTGTCGTACTATATTGTCAACAATGATAAGCCGGATGATGATACCTATGCTGAGGTGTATTTGGTGCTCCCTGATGGCCGCAGCACTTACGGTTTAAAGGCTACTGATGTTTGGGGACAATATTTCAATTATAGCGTTTCCGGCGCCCAGCGTGTGGCCGAAGATGATGGTACAACATTGGGCCTTTGGCATCTGGATGGCAATTTTACCAACTCCGCATATAATCAGACAATTAACCCCACATTTGGCAGCTCTGATTTTAGGACAATAGATGATATTTGGGGGCAAGGATTGAATGCTTCTAAATTCAATGTAGGTTTAGGTGGTGATGTAAAAACTGCTGAATTTCGGTATTTTTCTGATGGTACGCAAAGTTATCGAATACCTGTTAAGAAAAATGTTACTATTGATATTTCTGGTTTAAAGGCTAAGCAAGAATCCAGTTCCATGAATGGGACAACCAGTGTGCGTTATTATCCTCTTTATTTTGATAAAAACAAAACTACTGTCAAAGATTTCTCGCTTACATCAAAATTTAATAATATTTCGGGGAATGTTTGGCATTCGCTTGCTTTTGTATTGTCGGGGGATGACTATGGATTTTATGTCGATGGCGTAAATGTTCAGAGCGACTTTAAGCCCTCTGACGATATTGATGTGTGCTATTATAACGAGCAATCGGCTATTTGGATGTGGGATACATATTCTTATTCTTGGCTCAAGGAACACGGACACATTGTGAATGAAACTTCGGTCGTTCCTGATAATTTGTCTGTCCCTATTACTGGTGTTCTTGATGAGCTTCGGTATTCCAATAAAGTCTTGTACACTTCCAACTATAACCCCGCTCTCGCTCCCTTTGACACCAACCTTGTACAGGTTCGGCCCGCTGATCCTATGGATGGCGATATTGTGGTGTATTCTGATGGTGTGGAAATTTCAGACCATCGTATCGGTGGCGTTCGTCCCACATTCCCCACAACGGGTTTTGCTTGGCTCAATATTACTGATCAGTATACCTGCGATTCCGTGCAGGTGTACAACGGTTCGTCATGGGTATCTTCTTCCGCTGATATTTACTATCAAGGTTCTTGGTATTCTGTCAAGGATTTTGATTTCGAGAAATGCTGTTATTTGCAAAAAACTGATTCTGGCGGTTCTGGCTCTGGTGGCTCTGGCGGCAGCGGTTCAGGTGGCGGTGGCTCTGGTGGCGGAGGCTCTGGTGGCGGAGGCTCTGGTTCCGGTGATAATACAGATATATCTGATTCCAGCCTTTGGAACAAGCTATTCGGCGCTCTGGCCTCTGCTGTGGGTGCGGTATTCAAAGGTTTGCTTACAGTGTTAGCCACCTTTGCCGAGGGTTTTGCAAGTGTAGTTTCAACACTTACCAACTTATTTGTTTCGCTTGTCAACTTAGGTGGTGACTTTTCTGATTTCCTTGGTGTTTTCTTCTCATGGTTGCCGCCTGAAATTGTTGCGCTTTTAAGTTTGAGTGTAACGCTTGGTATTGTGATGGCTGTTATTAGATTTTTTTGGAAGTGAATATAGGGGGCTTGCTATGAAAAAACTAATGTCTTTCGTTCTCGCTCTCTCTTTGGCCGTTTCTCTTCCGGTGGCTGCCTTTGCAGATACCCCTGATTTCGATGATCGTTCTTTGTTTGGCAGTTTCACGGATTGGCTTTATGGGTTCAATGCTCCCGTTACGATTGAGGAAAAACCTACTTTTGAAAAACACTATTCAAAAACGATCACTGCGGATGACGGTTATTTGCTGAACATTGATAGCGTAACGCTAAACGGCTGCTACTGGCGCACGGATTATGATGATTATCATTTGTGTACGCTATCATTTCCCGGTCAAA